>ERZ808044.962-NODE-962-length-20544-cov-6.965310_pt1 | contig 20544 bp, 26 predicted proteins | sample MGYA00380195_ERZ808044 | MGnify/ENA primary metagenome ERZ808044 (study PRJEB31490, sample SAMN06133423) | mouse gut metagenome | isolation source: Z7_2 | host: mice | place: China: Chengdu | collected 2015-05 ...
AGTTCCAGTACCTCCACCTTTACCTGCTGTTACAAAAATCATATCAGCACCTTGTAATACTTCTTCTATTTGTTCTCGACTTTCTTCAGCTGCCTTTTTTCCAATTTCAGGGTTAGCACCTGCGCCTAATCCACGTGTTAATTTTTCACCAATTTGTAATTTAATTTCTGCTTTTGATAAATTTAAAGCTTGCGCATCTGTATTTACGGCAATAAATTCTACACCTTCAACACCATGGTCAATCATCCTGTTAACTGCGTTATTTCCACCTCCACCAACTCCAACAACTTTAATTGTCGCAAGTTGGTCTGAGCTCATATCAAATTCTAACATCATTTGTCCTCCTAAAGTTATATCACTAGTAATCTAGAGAAAAACGCTCATTTTTATAGAACGTGGTTTATTCGAAAAAAGATTTAAAGAAATTTGTTACTTTTGATTGCTTAGATTCTTTATTACTAGGTTGTGGTTTTGGTTCTTTTGGTTGTTTCGGTTGCTTTGTTTTAGTAGATCTTTTTGAATTATCTTCACTAACTATCATCGCTGGTTCTAAATCTTTTCCTTGAATCTTCGCGTTATGATAAGCAAATTGCAATGTACCAACTGCAACAGTGTATTGCGGCTCTCTAACTCCAATATAATCTGGAATTGCAATGCGCGCATTTGACTGAAATACATCTTCTGCTAATTCGAGTACACCTTGCATCTTCATTGTACCACCTGTTAAGACAAAACCACCACGTAAATCATCAAATCCATTTCTTCTTAACTCTTTAATAGATAACATAAATATTTCTTCTAATCTAGCTTCAATCATATCAGAAATTTGGAGCTGATTATATAATTCCTTTTGATTACTGCCAATTATTGTTGCTTCAAATGTTTCATCATCTCGAGCATGTGCATAAAAGGCATGTCCATGTTGCAATTTAATTTCTTCTGCTTCTTCTTTAGAAACTTGTTCTTTCAATACCTTTGGAGCATTATCAACAACTTCTTTTGCTTCTTTCAAGCCAAGTCCTGTTACTTCTCTAACAGCTTTGATAACTTTAATTTTTTCAGAACCAACTTCTGTCAATTCTACATCAAATTCTGTTTTTTCTTCTGCTGCTGCACCTGCTGCTGGACCACCTGCTACAACTGCAACACCTGCTGCTGCGGATACACCAAATTTTTCCTCTGCTAATTTTACTAAATCGTTCAGTTCTAATACAGTCAATTCTTCTACTGCTGCAATGATTTCTTCAATTGATAATTTTGCCATGTTAAAGCACCTCCATAAATTTTTATACGATAATCAAATTATTATTTTCTTAATCAATTATGAGTAAACTCATTTTAAAGCAATATGCTCTATTATTCTGCTGCTTGTCCATCTTTTTCTGCAATTTGTTTGATAACACGCGCGAAAGAAGAAACAGGGGATTTGAAACTGCCCAAAAGTTTGGAAAGTAATACATCTCTGGAAGGAATTTCAGCAATTGCTTTCATGCCTTCTGCATCATATGTGATACCTTCTACTACACCAGCTTTAAATTCCAATACTTTTAAATCCTTTGCAGCTTTGCTCAATATACCTGCTCCTGCTGTAGCATCTTCATAGCTAAATGCAAATGCACTTGGACCTTCCAAATATGGATTTAATCCCTCAAACTGTGTACCTTGAATTGCAAAACGTACCATTGTATTTTTATATACTTTATAGTCAACGCCAGCTTCTCTCAAGCTTTTTCTAAGTGCTGTATCTTGTTCAACAGTTAAACCTCTTGCATCTACCATAACAACAGAAGATGCTCTATTCAGTTTTTCTTTAATTTCGTCTACTATAACCTTTTTTTGTTCTACTTTTGCCATTTTTCCTACACCTCCTTAATACTATATACAAATTCATAAAAAAACTCTTTGCACGCAGACAAAGAGAGTATCATTCATACATTTTCCTCGGCAGGATTTACGCTTTCGCACCTGCTGTCTACGGCAATATTTTTTTCAACTTTTGCAGTATAGCATATACTATATAAAATGTCAATACTTATTTTTCATTTTCCACGGAAATCAATTTTTGTTCGTCGTAGGCAATTTAAAGTTTTTTGCCAAGTTTTTTAGGTAAAAAACTTACGGGGTGCTGGATGTCCAGTGGACGTTCAGCACCCCTTCAAAAACACGTTTGCAAGCATAAAAGACCGTGGGGTTTCACCCCACTTCCCCACTCGCTTTTGAAAAAGCGAGGCAAAACTTTCGGGGAAAACTTTGTTTTCCCATCTGCAAACAAAAGTTTATTGACAGACTGAGCAGTTGCAAAAGCAACTGCTTTTTTATTTATATTATTCTGTTATTTTAGCAGGGTTAATTTTTACGCCAGGACCCATTGTTGTAGAAATTACAACACTCTTCATATACTGTCCTTTTGCTGCTGCTGGTCTTGCTTTTATCAATGCACTCATAAGAGTCTGGAAGTTCTCATTTAATTTTTCAGAACCAAAAGATACCTTACCTACAGGAACATGAACAATATTTGTTTTATCCAAACGATATTCAATTTTACCAGCTTTAATATCTTTTACAGCTTTTGTTACGTCCATTGTAACAGTACCTGCTTTTGGGTTTGGCATTAAGCCTTTAGGTCCTAATACACGTCCCAAACGACCTACAACACCCATCATATCTGGTGTTGCAACTGCAACGTCAAATCCAAACCAGTTATCATTTTGAATTTTTGGAATCAAATCTTCTGCTCCTACAAAGTCTGCTCCAGCGGCTAAAGCCTCTTCTGCTTTATCGCCTTTTGCAAATACTAATACACGAACTGTTTTACCTGTACCATGTGGAAGAACAACAGCGCCACGTACTTGCTGGTCAGCGTGTCTGCTGTCAACACCTAAACGAATATGTGCTTCTACAGTTTCATCAAATTTTGCAGATGCCGTTTTTTGTACCAAATCAATCGCTTCTGCTGTATCATAAAGCATTGTTTTATCTACTAACTTTGCTTTTTCAATATATTTTTTTCCTCTTTTCACTTTCGTGACCTCCTTATGTGGTAATATCGGGAGAATTCCCTCCCACTTACTTGAGCGTACTAGCTCTATTTTAATAATTATTCTTCTACTGTAATGCCCATGCTTCTTGCTGTACCGCAAACCATGCTGTATGCAGCTTCAATAGATGCAGCATTCAAATCTGGCATTTTTGTTTCTGCAATTTTCATTGCTTCAGCTTTTGAAATTTTTGCAACTTTTGTTTTGTTTGGCACACCAGAGCCAGATTCAATACCGCAAGCTTTTTTCAAAAGTACTGCTGCTGGTGGAGTTTTTGTAATGAAAGTGAAACTTCTGTCCTGATATACTGTGATAACAACAGGAATAATCAGTCCTGCTTGAGAAGCTGTTTTTTCATTAAATTCTTTACAGAAACCCATAATATTTACACCATGTTGACCTAATGCAGGACCAACAGGTGGTGCTGGTGTTGCTTTCGCTGCTGGAATTTGTAATTTGATATAACCTGTAACTTTCTTTGCCATTTCGGCACCTCCTATAAATGTGGTAATTAACGGGAATTTTGCCCTCCCACGCACAAGCCCTTTTTTGTTTTGGCTGTGCAAAAACGAATATTTTACGAACTATCCATTATATGAATAATGGGTTTCCTGCTTATTTGATAAGTATAACTATTTTCACAGGTATTGATTGCCCTATAACAGTATTATCGTACATTATACTTTCTCAATTTGTCCAAAATCAAGTTCAACAGGTGTTTCTCTACCAAATATAGATAGCTTTACAACAACTGTTTTTTTATTGGCATTAATTTCGCTGATAACACCAACAGAATCTGCAAAAGGTCCTGCTATCACTTTTACGGCATCTCCTAGTTCTACATCTATATTTTCAACAGAACTGCCAATGCCCATAGCAAACACTTCTTCATCTGTTAAAGGAACAGGCTTTGAACCGGGACCAACAAAACTTGTTACTCCTCTTGTATTTCTTACAACATACCATGTATCATCATTCATAACCATTTTTAATAACACATATCCAGGAAATACTTTTCTCTGCACTGTCTTTTTCTGACCATTTTTGATTTCCACAACATCTTGTAAAGGCACACTTACCTCTAATATTTGGTCTTGCATACCTCTATTTTCAATGATTTTTTCAATGTTGGCTTTTACTTTGTTTTCGTATCCAGAATAAGTATGCACAACATACCATTTCATTTCATTTGATGCTTTTACTTCCTCTGGTCTTATTGTTTCATCAGACATAATACCATCCTTTTTCTACTTGATTATCCTAACAAACTCAATATACAATCATATCCTGCCGAATATACCATATCCATGCAAGAAACGATGACTCCTACTAATAGAGAGGTAAGAATCACTGTTACTGTTTTTTTTGCCAAATCCTGTTTTGTAGGCCATACAATTTTTTTATATTCCGCTTTGTAATCCGCTACTATTTCTGAAAATGTAGGCTTATTGTTTTTGTTTGGCTGTTTTTTTTGTTTTTTCGATTCGTTTTTTCCGCTTGGGTTTGTGGTGTTGTTTTCTTCCATACTGCTCACTTCCTTAAAAACAAGTAATTTCCCTCATTACTTTGTTTCTTTGTGTAATGTATGGGATTTACAGAACTTACAATACTTTTTCAGTTCCATTCTGTCAGGCATTGTTTTTTTGTCCTTTGTTGTGCTGTAATTTCTTTGTTTACATTCTGTACAAGCTAAGGTAATTCTTGTTCTCAAAACTTCCACCTCCATTGGTTGAATTTTCTGCATAAAAAAAAGACTTTCGCCTTTCTGATAAAAAGAATATCATAACTCTTTTTTGTTGTCAATAGCGTTCAAAAATATTTTATAAAAAAAACGAAACTTCCGTTTGCGACTAGGAAAACGAAGTTTTCCTAAAAAAGTTTTTGTCCAACTTTTTTCAAAAAGTTGGTAGGTTGTAGGGCAACGCCCTACGGTTTTGTATGCTTTCAAAAAAAATTTTTTTAGTGTAATTTTACACTTATTTGTGTAAAAATATCAAAATGAAATATAATTTTATACTTTAATATAAATAAAATTCTAATATTGAAAAGAAATAATTGTCAGTAAATAATTCTTGATTTTTTGTCGGTAATGAATTATACTATATATACCGACAAGAAAGTAAGGTGAATATGTTAACAAAGAAAAGAGGACGCCCCATTGAAAAAAATCCTAAAAATATTCGTTTAGATATACGAGTAACAAAAGAAGAATTAAAAATCCTTGACGATTATTGTGAACGAAAAAATGTAAAACGTCCACAAGGATTACGAGATGGTATAAAGGCACTCGAAAAATTATAATAAAAAAGTGACGCAATACCGACAATATTATTTGCGTCACTTTCTATAACTGTCCCTCTCAAGACAAGCTATATAAATATTATACACTGTGTAGCTTGTCCTTGCAAGTAGGTAAATAAAAATGGCAGGGAAATCAATTTTAAGAAATTTTTATTTTTTGGAACCTTTTTCTATCGCAAAAAGGTTCCAAACCTCCAAAAATGCTCTTGGAGCATAAAAGACCGTGGGGTTTCACCCCACATCCCCACTCGCTTTTTGAAAAAAGCGAGGCAAAAACTTTACGATATGCGAACGCAATCATAACGTAATAATATAAAATGGAGAGTTTTGATTCAAAAAAATTAAAAATTGATTTCCGCGTAAAAATAGAAAGGACAAAAAACATGGGAAAAATTTTACAAACATTTGCAAATGGCGAACTCAATATAACAGAAATCATTCAAAAAAGAACACCTGAACATCAAAAACTAATAGAAAAAGATTTACAACTTTATAATGAATTGACAGAAAAATTAAATGATAAAGAAAAAAAATTACTTGAAGATTTATTAGATGTTATTTCTGATGAAAGTGATTGCGATACAAAAAACAATTTCATCAGAGGGTATTGTTTAGGCGTACTGATGACAATGGAAATATTTTCAGAACAAAATTCTTTTTTATACAATCCATAAAATAAAAGTCCATACCTACATTTTTATTTGCAGGTATGGACAATATTATTTTTCCTCCATATGTTTTAATATACATTCTAACGTTTGCTCGCTAATTACGTGTTCCATACGACAAGCATCTTTTGCTGCTATTTGTTCTTCTACACCTATCTGCATTAAAAACTGTTTCAATACGCAATGCTTATGATATACCTTTTCTGCTACAGCACGTCCTGTTTCTGTCAATACAAGCTGATTGATTTGTCCTACTTTTACATATCCTGCCTTTTTCAATACAGACATAGCACGACTTACACTAGGTTTAGAAAATCCTAATTCATTCGCTACATCTACAGAGCGAGCAATACCATTTCTTTTTTCCAATATCAATATTGTTTCTAAATAATTTTCTCCTGATTCTTGTAATTTCATGTTATTTCACCACACTTTTATAAGCCATAATACCATAAATATATGCATATTATCATATCACATTCATTTATAATAATCAACAAAACAGATTAATAAAAGATATTTGCATTTTTTTAAAATTTTATTGACAAAATGATATACAAGTGATATTATAGTAACATAAATTAGTTTGTGCTAACTATATAGAAAGGAACTGTTATTGTATGAGTGTTGTTATTATAGGTGGTCATGACCGCATGGTCTGTCAATATAAAGAAATTTGTAAAAATTATAAATGTAAAGCAAAAATATTTACTCATTTGCCAAGTAATTTCAAATCAAAAATTGGTAATGCTGATTTATTAGTACTTTTCACAAGTACAGTATCTCATACTATGGTGCATGGTGCTTTGCAAGAGGCAAACAAAAATAATATTACAGTGGCACGTTCTCACAGTAGCAGTTCTTGTGCATTAAAAAAAATACTAGATTGTCATTGTTTATAAAACTCGCTCTCACTCTATCTCCATTATCATATAGAAGGCATATTGTACCATACAATATGCCTTCTATTGTTTATTTCTATGTTTTATTATAAAATTGTAAAAGAAATAAAAGCATTATAATGATTATCATTTCCATTCTAATTAATGCTTGTTTTTCTTTTCTATATTGCTCATAAAATTTATTTTTTTGAAATTTTTTTCCTAAACGCTCTTTTTCACATTCTTGTTCTTCCAAGTAACTATAATATCTATTCAATATCAAAAATATCATATATATAATTACTAAAGCAGAATATGTTTGAGGTTTGTTCCAACAATATATTACAGCAAATAGAAATGTCCATAATAACAGCTTTCTAAATCGTTTAAAAAATGTTTTTCCCTTCATAAAAAAAATTGATTAATTTTGTTTTTTCAAATAGCCCTCTAAAGCCTGTGCTAACTGGTCAGGGCAGCTTGATGTTCTAGGGCCACAAGTAACCCCTCTTAATCTTTTTGCTACTTCTTCTGCTGGCATACCTTCCACCAGTTTTGCCAATCCCTTATGATTTCCATCACAGCCATTATGAAATTTTAAATTGTATACTTTTCCTTCTTCTATATCAAAGTCAATTTTTACTGCACAAATTCCCTTTGTATCGTATGTTATATGCATAATGATTTCCCTCCTATATTTTTCGACATTGCTTCTCTTCATACTTATTTTGCAATATCTGCTTTTTTGTATTATTGTATCAAATATCACTTATAAAGTCCATACATAAGTATATCATATTTTTTATTTTGTACTGTTTGCAGATACAAAAAATGTAATAAAAAATATTACTGATGCTACTAAAACAATGGAAGCACCTGCTGATGTTCCCCATTCATAAGAAAATAACAAACCACCTAAACAAGCAATCCATGCAATAAATAGTGTAATGATATGATAGCTTTTTGTATTATTAGAAATGTTTCTCGCTGCTGCTGCTGGTAATATCAAAAGAGAATTAATTGTCAATATTCCTAGCCACTTTATTGAAATCATAACAGTAATTGCTACCAATATTACAAATACATTTTCCGTAAAAACGGCATTCACACCTCTACTCACAGCAAAAGAACGATTTATGCTTACGAGAAGTAAATCATTATAAAGCAATATCCATACAATATAGCAAACAACTAATGTTATAATAATCAAATATAAATCCTTTTGTGTAATTGTTAGAATATCTCCTATTAAATAATAAGAATATTTCGCAAAACCTCCCTGTTGTGACAATATTACAATACCCAGTGCCATAGCAGTAGAAGAAAACACACTAATAATACTATCTGAAGAAAGTCTATCAGCACACTTTACTTTTGTAATGGCAATACTTAAAAATACACCAAATGCAATCATACAAAGTAATGGTTCTTTTAATCCTAGCACTGTTCCTATACCAATTCCTGTTAAGGCACTATGTCCCAATGCATCAGAAAAAAAAGCCATATTATTATTTACTGCCATAGTACCAAGCAGTGCAAAAAGAGGTGCTAAAAATAACACTGCTAATAAAGCATTTTTCATGAAATCATATTGTAAAAATGAGAAGGGGATTTTTTCTAATAACTCATATATCAGTTCCATACTTTTTCCTCCCCTATAAAATATCCAAATGTTTGTTGAAATGCCTTTGTTTGGAAAACATCTTCTGCATCTCCTTGTTCTGCAACCGTTTTATCCAACAATACCACTTTATCTGCATAACGACGTATCAAAGCCAAATCATGAGAAACGAGAAGCACTGCTATATGATATGTGTTTCTTAAATAGGTTACTTTTTTATAAAATAAATCTAGTCCCGTAGCATCTACACCAGAAACAGGTTCATCTAATATCAACAAATCAGGCATAGGCTCTATAGCCATTGTAAGCAATACTCTTTGCAGTTCTCCTCCAGATAAATCTCCTAATTTTCTATCTAAAATGTGTCCGCAATCCATTTCTTGCAATCTATTTTCTAAATTTTGTTTTTGTTGTTTGGAATATCCTAACCAAACTGGTTTTTTGATTTTTGTTGCTATCATAAAATCTGCAACACTAACAGGCATACTTTTATCGAAAAGAAGTTGTTGAGGTACATACCCTATTATAATATTTTTCATTTCTTTTCCATCATGTTTTTCATAATGGATTTTTCCAGTATATTTTTTTTCTCCTAATATTGCTTTCAATAATGTTGTTTTTCCTGCACCATTTCTTCCAATTAAAGCAGTAAGCTGTCCACAGTGAAATTCCAAATTTACATTATCTAATAATATATCTTTTCCGCTTTTAACAGAAAGGTTTTCAATTTCTACACGACACAAACCGCAACTGTTATGAACATTCATTTTAATGCCTCCTGTATTATGGTTTCATTCTGCTCCATTGCCTGTAAATAAGCATCTTTTTCTAATGCGCCTGCCGTAATGGGATTTAATAAATATACTTTTCCTCCCACCTCTTTTGCCAACAATTCTGCATAACTTTTCCCTTTATCATCAGCAGTAAAAAATATTGTAACATTCTCCTGTTTAATATGGTCTATTATTTCTGCTAATTCCTTTGCAGAAGGTGTTTTTTCTTCTTCTACAAACACCTGTTCTTGTATTGTAAATCCATATTCTTTTGCAATATAATCAAAACCTTCATGGAATACAACAACCTTTTTATTATCAAAAGATTTATATTTTTTTTGTTGAAATGTCTCTATATTTTGTCGAAACGATTCTAAATTTTTAATGTATTGTTGTTTATGACTACTATCTTTTTCACATAAAGCATTACAAATATTTTCTGCTTGTTTGAGTGCATTTTCAGAATATAACCATATATGTCCATTATATTCTTTTTCATTATGTTGTACATGCTCATCATGATGATGATGGTGCTGTTGCATTTCAAGTAAGTCAATTCCTGTTGAAGTATCCACAATAGGTAAATTTTGATATTGCCCTTTTATTCCTTCTAAAAAGGATTCTATTCCAGCACCATTAACAAGTAACAAATCTGCCTTTTCTAGTGCCTTTCTATCTTTTGTTGTAATTTGATAGTCATGCAAACAACCTGTTTGAGGCTGTGCCATATTTTGCAGTGTAATACCTTCTACACCATCTGTTATATTTTTTGCCAATATATAAATAGGATAAAATGATGTAACTATTGTGATTGTTTTTTGTTTTTCTGGGATTTTTTGCTGTGTACATCCTACTATCATAAACAAAATACAAAACACCATTATAATGTATTTTTTCATACGTTCCTCCATAAAATATGAATGTGATTTTTGTTTATTTTATACGTAAGCCTTTTTATTGTCAATGTTCTTTTCATTGTGATATAATAACATCAATGATTATTTTGTATACTTTTTCTATACTTATTAACAAATTACATAGTGTATAGAAAAAACTTTATTTTATTATTTAATGCCATTCTACAACCATTAAGAAGGGAGCGAATACTCTGAAAAAACTAACAGAATCATTTTACAAAAGAGATACACTCACTGTTGCAAGAGAGCTGATTGGAAAATATATTTCTCACACTGTAAATAATCAGAAACTTATCTGTCGTATCACAGAAACAGAAGCATATACTGGAATACATGATAAAGCGTGTCATGCTTATGGCGGTCGTCATACAGAACGTACAGAGGCACTTTATTTATGTGGAGGTTATGCTTATGTTTTCTTAATTTATGGTATGCATTATTGTATGAACGTCGTAACAGAACAACAAGGTACTCCTTGTGCTGTATTATTAAGAGGAGGACAACCTATTTCCCCATTAGAGAGCCTTTCACAACAAAGATACGGAAAAAATTATAATAGTCTGACTGCTTATCAAAAAAAGAATTTTGCAAATGGTCCTGCTAAATTAGCAAAATCACTCGCTATTACAAAAGAGCAAAATAAATGTAGTTTGCTTCAAAATGATTTTTTTATATTTGAACAAGAAAATGACATGCCTCCTATTATTTCTACCAGTCCTCGCATTAATATTGATTATGCAGAAGAATATGCTCTAAAACCATGGCGTTTTTTTGAATCTACATCATCATAATATAATCATAATACACAATCATCATTTGAATTTATTATATTGGGAGGGTTTATAATGTTCAGAACTATGCGTCGCAAAAATCAAATATTATCACAGCAAGAAAATATTACCATACTACAAAAAGCAACTTCAGGTACACTTGCACTACTAGGAGACGACAATTATACTTATGCTATTCCTCTTAGTTATGTATATCATGACAATAAAATCTTTTTTCACTGTGCTAAAACAGGACACAAAATAGATGCTATCAATAAACATAATAAAGTATCATTTTGTGTCATTGCACAAGATACTATTGTTCCTGAAAAATACACTACCTATTTTAAAAGTGTTATTGTATTTGGAACAGCACATATATTAGAAAATGAATCAGAAAAAAGAAATGCTATTGAAATATTTGCCGAAAAATATTCTCCTCAACAAAAAGAAGGACGTTTAAAAGAAATTGACAGAGAATTTAAACAACTTTGTATGATAGAACTGAATATTGAACATATCAGTGGTAAACAAGCAATCGAACTAACAAAACAAAATAAGCGACAAATATAATTTGTCGCTTCAGCTTGTCAATAAAGTCCTTTTTGTGGGTTTCACCCACACCCACCAACTTTTTTGAAAAAAAGTTGGACAAAAAACTTTACTGGAAAAATTAACGTTTTAAGGAAACGTAGTTTCCGTTTAAAGTTCTTTCGCTTCCTTTCTTTTAAGAAAGGAAGTAGAGTTTGAGACAAAGTCTCAAGGTTTTTTTACAAGCTTAAGACATTACATAAATAGCTTTAGTTTGTTAATAATGTCTTTTTTTGTGGGCTTTGCCCACACCCACCAACTTTTTTTAAAAAAAGTTGGACAAAAAACTTTATTGGAAAAACTAGCGTTTTTCCTTATAAAATCAACAATTTTAAGGAAACGTAGTTTCTGTTTAAAGTTCCTTTCTCCTTCCTTTTTTAATAAAGAAATTTTTGCAGTTCTAAAATTTTTTTATAATACAAATACTTTTGCAATATTAAAAAATACCACAAGCGCAATACTATCTACAATAGTAGAAATTAAAGGTCCAGCCATAATGGCAGGGTCAAACTTCATAATTTTTGCAAATATAGGCAACAAACAGCCTACACATTTTGCTACAACAACAACAAGACACATACTAACAGAAACAGTCAAATCTACCCAAAGTGATGTTCCTTTACTAAACAATGTCAATCTTAGCATATTGATACTACCCAATAGTATACCACATATAATACCTACTCTTAATTCCTTCCAAATGACTTTTAATATATCTTTTGTTTCAATCTCTCCCAATGCCATACCCCTAATGATGATTGTAGACGCTTGAGAGCCTGCATTTCCCCCTGTTCCTGTCAATGTAGGTATAAAGCTAGAAAGTATCACAGCAGCACTTAAAAGCGATTCATAGCCACTTATAATCACTGCTGAAATAGTACCTGAAAGCATAAGCACACAAAGCCATACAATTCTATTTTTTGCTAAAGCAAATACACTTGTTTTCAAATATTCTTCATCTGAAGGCAATAACGCTGCCATTTTTTCAAAGTCTTCTGTTGTTTCTTGTTCTATAACATCAACAATATCATCAACCGTAATAATTCCTACCATACGGTTCTCTTTATCTACAACAGGCAATGATATCCAATTATATTTTTTAAATATATTTGCAATATCTTCTTGGTCATCTAATGTATTTACTGCAACGACATCATCTTCCATCAAATCTTTTATCATTACATCATCTTCTGCCAATATCAGTCTTCTTAAAGGCACAACACCCAAAAGCAATTTTCTTTCATCTAAAACATAGCAAGTATATATTGTTTCTTTATCTAACCCAGTTTTTCTCAAATAGCGCATTGCTCTTTCTACTGTCATAGTTTCTCTTAGCTGAACAAATTCTATTGTCATAATACTTCCTGCGGAATTTTCGGGATAATTTAAAAACTGATTTATCAATTTTCTTGTTGATGTATCTGTATTACGCAATACTTTGTTCACTAAATTTGCTGGTGCTTCTGAGAGAAAGTCTACTGTATCATCTAAAAACATTTCATCTACTATATTTCTTACTTCATTATCTGTAATAGATTGTACAATATGCTCTTGTGTATCTGAATCCATATAAGAAAATGCTTCTGCCGCACTATCTTTTGTGAGCAAACGAAATAAAAACAACTGTTTTTCTCCTGAAAGTTCTTCAAACAGTTCTGCAATATTTGCTGGATTTTCTTCATTTAATTCCTTTTTCAATGTAATATAATTTCCCTGCTCCATAAGTTGTATGAGCATTTGTTGATTTTTTTCCATTTCTTCCATAGTTATCACCCTACCCTTATTTTCTGCACAAAAACAAACCTTCAGGCACACTCCCAAAGGCATACAGGGTTTTTGGGAAACTATATTATAGTATTACTGCGACCAAATACCCGGCATAAATTGTTTTGTGTACTATTATAATATTGTTTATTCGAGTCAATGCCATCACTGCTCCTCGGACTACCGCCTTCCATATTGGTCGCCTCCTTTTTACTTTATATTATTTTCATTCTATCAAAATTACTTTTGACATTAGTATATTCTTTTGTAAAAATTCCGTCAAGTATTGTTTTTCAAAAAATATATTATCACTTTGTTTAATTTCTATTTTACTATATTTGTTCTTTTTTTGCATTTCTCTGCATAAACTAGCTAAAAACACAGGAGGATACCATATGCAGATACCATATGTCAAATATCTAAGAACAAAAAATCAAGATACATTACTTGTCTATTTTGAACGAAATACATTATTTTTTAAAATTGGCACACAATCTGGTTGGTCACACCCTCAAATTATAGCAGACCAAGTTAATCCTGCTTTTGCTTTAAGTCAATACAATGGAGAAGTGTTTCTGCTTTACAGCACACGTTTAGGAGAATTGTATTTAATGAAAACAAAAGACTTTGCACAATGGGATAGAAAACAAATTTCTATAGAAAAGCGAGATTTAAGCCAAACAAAATTTTTTATGATGCCTGACCAAAATACATTACATCTTTTTTATCATCTACCTACGGAAACAACAGGTATTCATGCATTAATTTATACTGTATTTCGTAATGGAAAATGGGAAAAGCCCTGTCAAATTGACCGTTTTTTGCCCTTTGGACAAACACCCTTTTTAACCGGAAAAAGACATCAAAAACATATACTTCTCTATTATCGTACCGCACGAAACATTGTTACTGTAAGAGAAATGCTTCTTTCTCCATCTACTATAGGTAGTATGTATCCTGTTATACAAACTCCTTATCCTTGTTCCGATTTATCTATTATACAAGACAGGGAAAGAATACATTTGCTTTATATTGTAAAAGGTCTTTTTCGCAGTCAAGTAATCTATCAATATAAGCAATCTACTTCTATCAGTGCGCCACGTATATTATGGGAAAGCAGCTCTTGTGAACAATGTCTAATATTTCAACAAAATCAAAAATTACAGTTATTATGGATTGCAAATGGTCAAACTTATTGCTGTGAATCTCTAAACAATGGTAACAGTTTTAGCCCCATAGAGCAATATACTGCATTGTTTCCCTATCATTGTATAAAAGGTGAATTTATGTCAGAAGAAAATACAATATTAAATACCTCTGAGGCATTTGGTGATGCACAAAATGGATATCAAATTGCTGTTTTTACATCTGCAACACCTTCTATTACACTTTTAACAAACGACATTATAGCTGCTTCTAAAGAGCATCCAGAATCTATTGATGATTTTGCTACTTCTTCTATGACAAATAGTCAAAAAATAGAAGAATTAACAAAACTACTGATACATAGAGGAGAAGAAATTGCAAATCTAAATATGCGCTGGAGAGAAAAACATAGTCAAGTAGAAGTAGAAAAACAAAATTTAACATTACAGCTTGCTTCATTAGAATTAGAAAATCAAACATTAAAAGAACGCATTGCTACATTAGAATCGCTTCAATATGATATTGAAAAACAAAATAATAATGAAAAACAAAATGAAAGTAATACAAAAAATGAAACAGAAAATAATATACAGTCACAACAAAATTGTACTGATGAACAAGCACAAAACACGCAATCAGAAATATCTTCTTCACCATTTGAACAAGGCGAACAACCACCTCTTGAGCTATAAATACATATTATAATACATCTGCTTATAAAAATGTTATACCCTCCAATATCATATAGAGGGTATTTATTTTTTTCAAATGTATATCATATAAAATATTAGTAAGTACTCTCACCTATACTGGTGTAGGATACTTACTAATGTTATTTATTATATATTTAATTTTTATACTTCCTCTGGTATCAAAATATGATTCATTTTATTTGCAAATACCTGTATTTTATATTCTTCTATAGTAGAAAAATTTGTTTTTCCATCTAATTGTATCAACTTTCCTTTTAAATATGCCTGATTTTTTGTAGCAACTTTTAGTAATTTTTTTTCAATAGAAGTCATTTTATTATATTGAAAAAATCCTCCTATTGACGCAATACAAGCTGCATGATTTACCAAATCTCTTGTAAAACTATTTAAAGCATAACCTTTAATTTGATTATAAATTTCTGTCATACAACAAAAACAAATACCAAAATGTCTTTCCAGTAATTCCTGCTGATATTTTTTTCCAAATTTTTTTACATATTTTGGAACATCGCCCGCATAAATAGAACTAAATATTATTACCTTTTGATATTTCGAAAAATCAATCTCTTTTTTCTCCTTCAAGTCAATACAGTCTACTTCACCATCAAGCATATTTGCCAATATGGGTACATTTTGCTTTGTTGCACCATACTTTGAGGCATAAGCTAGTAATGTATACAATGCCTTTTCCTCCTTTTTTTCATAATTTATTTATGATTTATTTTTTTCAATTAATTCTTCTGTTAATACTGCAATATCTCCTATTACTTCTATGCAATCCTGTCTATGTGCTGAAATAGCACAACAATTTAATGATTCATATTTATCATGAAACAATACAAACAACTGCATACGTAATGTTTTTGCTTTTTCTTCTGAGAATAAAAGCCCAAATAAAAGTACTGCACCGACTAAAGCACAACAAATACTCCCTACACCAAAACCACTACTTACAGCACAACAGCTTTGTTCCGCTTCTTCCGGTAAATCAATACCATATTTTTCTGCACCTGCTTTTAATATTACAAAAGAACAGTTATATCCCTTTTCATGATAATATAATGCTTTCTGTTTCATATAATTACACCTCCCTAATATTTGTACTTTGTTTATCATATGGACAAATACTATAGGAGGTTACATTTCATTACTCTTTTTCTGTTGTGATTTTCGTTGCTACAGGACGTATTTTCTTTTTATCCCATGTAGACTCTTTACTGCGAATCCATAAAAATGCCAATGCTGTAAAAAGAAGTCCCATACCAAATGACAATACTTCTCTATCTATGGCAATATATGGATATAAAACATAATATCCCAGCACAATACCTATTACAAGTGCTATCATAGGAATACCGTACATAATCAGAACTGCCTTCATAAAACTATTATTCCTCAGTTCCATAATTACCCAGTCCCCTACTTTGGCATTACATTCGTTATCTGCTTCAATAATCATTTCTTCTTTTTTCATACCAGCCAAACAAGCACGGCATTGTCCACAAGCCTCTGTTCTTGTCATTTGTATTACAGCTAAGTGGTCTTTTGTATTGATAACTAAGCCTCTTTCACCCATCTTTTTCCGCCTTTCTAATACTTATATACAAATTAATAGTATATACAATATTTGTAATACATTTTTATGTTTATATTATCGTAATTTATTTTAACACAAATCCTAGTAAAAAAAAAGGATTTTATTTTTGTAAAAAGTAAAGTGCTATTATAAATACAAGTAAACTTTTTATAAAACTTTCTATCATTTTATTTTTTTTAGTATTATGAGAAGTATACCAGACCAACGCCAAACAAATTAATAAAAGTATACAAATATTTTCAGTATCAAAAAAAGGAAGTAGTACAATAAATCCAAACAAGCCAAATATCATACAAAAACAAGCAGGTGTCACATAAATCTCTTTACCTGTTTTATTATATAGATAAAGTAAAATACCACCTCCCACTAAAAAAAGTATTGTACTTAATATTTGTTTATAAATTAAAGGTAATTCTGTATGTGTTATGTAAAACAAAAACAATAAAAAACAACACCAAAATGCCCATATTTTTCTTTTCTTACAAAAAAGCAAAAGCAGTGCACATTCTAATATAATAATTGATATGTTCTCTTTTTTTATAAATTCACTATCATTCACAACAAAAAAGCAAATAAAAAACAGCAGTATTGTTATGATTAAAAACTTTTTATTTCTTTTTTCAAGCATATATTTCATTTCTCCTCTGCTGTTTTTATTTTGCTTATTTCATATTTTTATCATTCATTATCACTACTATTTGTAACAGATTGCTTTTTTCTTTCATAAATTCGTACTGCAAATGTTTTAAGTAATGCTCCACATGGTACAGCAACAATCATACCCAATATACCAAATAATCCACCAAATACCGCAAGAGATATAATAACAAATGCTGGATGTAATTCTACACTTTTTCCTACTACTTTAGGCACTATCAATATACTGTCTACTTGCTGTAATACAAGCACAATAATGATTGCATACAATGCTCTTATAGGTTCTCCGCTCAAAAGACCCATAGCTACCGAAAGCAAAAAAGCTATTACTGCACCCACATAAGGTATCAAATTAGAAAAGCCGGATAATATACCTATCATAATGGCATATGGTATTTTTGCTATCGTAAAACTAATGCTAATTAATATCGCCATAATTAATGCATCTGTCATTTGTCCTGTAATATAACCTGAAAATGTACTTGTCACTAATTTGCAAAAATCTTTTATAATATAAGCATTTTTTTTACTAAAAAATACATCTACTATATTTTTGCAGTAATATATTATTTTGTTTTTTTCTTCTAAAATATAAAAAGCAATTGTTAATCCTAACACTAAATTAATTGCCCAACTTCCTGCTCTTGAAATAGAATTTGCTACACTCATGACACTTGCTTGAAGCAATTCAGAAATATTTGTTGTCCAACCCGAAAGGATACCCTCTACATTTTGAAACATACCATATTCCGCTAATTTTACACTAATTAAAACAAAAAAATCACTAAAGTCTTGTATATAAGCATTAATTTTATCTGCCAGTGATGTAATATCTGTTGAACCGATTTTCAACACAGCATATTGTATTACAACATAAACAATAAGTAGCCATAATATATAAACTGTTATTGTTCCTCTTTTTCTTGTAGGAAATGTTTTATATGTTGTGGGGGTGTATTTTTCCCACTTTTTTTGAAAAAAATCTACCATGGGATTCATCAAAAATGAGAATATTAATGCTACCAATACAGGTGCAAATACAGAAATCATTTTTGATGTAGTAGCAAATACAATTCTTTTTACAGATGACAAATTGCCAGCCAAACCAGCCAATATATATATCAATAATACTGTAAATACCACATGAAACGATATTTTTAAATATTGTTTATCCCAAGGTAATTTCATATTATTTTCCTTTCTTTATTAATTTTTATAAGCAATTACTTTTAATAAAAATTCCCATGTTTTTATAATAGAATCAATATCTGCTTTTTCATCTGGAGAATGAGCTCCTGTAATATTAGGTCCAAATGAAACCATATCAATATTTTCTAATTTATCACTGAATATACCACACTCCAGCCCTGCATGTACAGATGTTATTCTCAATTCTTGTTTATATAATTCTTTATATACTTCTTGGCACACTTTACAGATAGGAGATTCTCTTTTTGCAGGCCATTCAGGATATTCTCCTGTTACTTTTATTTCTGCCCCTGTTAACTTTGCAATAATATCTATTTTTTGTGCTATAAACCTTTTTTTACTTGCAACTGAACTTCTAATTGCATTACTAAATATGATATACTGTTCTTCTGTTTTTACTGCGCCAATATTACTAGAGCTTTCTACTAAATCTGTATACGTATCCATTGTTTCTATACCATATGGTATCAAAAGCAATATAGAAATCAATTTTTTAACAGTATCTTTTGAAAAGCATTTTCCTACTTTTTCAGTCATAGGTAGTAATGAAATAGAAATATTATTCTCTGACTGTTTATATTCATTACATAATGCTTTATTTAACAGTGCCATCATTTTTTTAACTTCTTTTACATCATCTGATTTTAATAAAAGCACTGTTTCTGCTTCTCGAGGTATAGCATTATCTTTTTCTCCACCCCAAATACTACATATCCTAATATCATATACGTTAAAAATTTGTAAAAGTATTCTTCCCATCAATTTATTTGCATTTGCTCTTTGCAAATGAATATCTGTTCCAGAATGACCGCCTTTTAATCCTGTTATTTTCAATAAATAAGGCATACCCCATTCAGGTGTTTTTTCCCATACAATAGGAAGCAAAATATTTGTTTTGTTTCCTCCACAACAACTAATTACTAATTCTCCTTGTTCTTCAGAATCCAAATTGATAAGTATTTTTCCTTTTAAATCACTTGTATCAAATGCTTTTGCACCTCCCATGCCTATTTCTTCCTCTGTTGTAAATATTGCCTCTATATCTGGATGAACAATATTTTCAGCATCTAATATAGCAAGTATATATGCTACACCAATACCATTATCTGCACCCAATGTTGTGCCATCTGCTTTTATTTTTCCATCTTCTATTATTAATTTCAATCCATCTTTTTCAAAATCATGTTCTATATTACTATTTTTTTCGCATACCATATCAATATGAGCCTGTAATATTATTGTTGGCTGTGTTTCATATCCTTGTGTTGCTGCTTTTTTTATCAATACATTATTTTTTTCATCTTGTCTATAATAAAGTCCTTTCTTTTCTGCAAAATGAATAATATAATCACTTAATTTTTTTTCATTTTTACTTCCATGAGGAATATTACATATTTCTTCAAAAAAATAAAATACTGATTTTGGTTCTAAATTTTCTAATACACCCATATTTTCACCTTCCTATATTTACAAATTATAACCGTTTCTATTTTATCACATACCTATTCATTTTACCGCAATTATTTTAATAAAACTATTTTTTCTATTAAAAAATACATTATACAAAAATCACTAACAAGCAAAAAGGGAAATTTTTCATAAGTGAAAAAATTCCCTCAGCTTGTCGATAAAATCTTTTTTTGTGGACTCTGTCCACACCTGCAAACTTTTTTGAAAAAAGTTTGACAAAAAACTTTATTGGAAAAACTGACGTTTTTCCTTGTAAAATCAATGTTTTTAAGAAAACGTAGTTTGTCTACGCTTTGCACCGTTTCAAGGTTTTTTGGCAGACTTAGGGAAATTTTCCATAAGTGAAAAATTTCCCTATAGCAATCCTATAAATTATTACCTTAAACCAACGGCAGAAAACCAGCCAATACAATCAGATGTTGTTATTTTTA
>ERZ808044.973-NODE-973-length-20106-cov-11.390684_pt1 | contig 20106 bp, 17 predicted proteins | sample MGYA00380195_ERZ808044 | MGnify/ENA primary metagenome ERZ808044 (study PRJEB31490, sample SAMN06133423) | mouse gut metagenome | isolation source: Z7_2 | host: mice | place: China: Chengdu | collected 2015-05 ...
CGTAAACAGTTAATAAAACTTTAGGAGGAATTAATCATGGCAGTAAAAGTAGCGATCAATGGATTCGGACGTATCGGGCGTCTTGCATTCAGACAGATGTTTGGGGCAGAAGGGTATGAGGTTGTAGCAATCAACGATCTGACATCCCCTAAGATGCTTGCACACCTGTTAAAGTATGACTCTTCACAGGGCAGATACGCTTTATGCGACAAGGTAGAGGCAACAGAGGACTCTATTATTGTTGACGGCAAAGAGATTAAGATTTATGCAAAGGCTAACGCTGAAGAGCTTCCATGGGGAGACCTGAACGTAGATGTTGTTCTGGAATGTACAGGTTTCTACACATCTAAAGAGAAAGCTTCCGCACATGTTAAGGCAGGTGCCAGAAAAGTAGTTATCTCAGCACCGGCAGGAAATGACCTTCCGACTATCGTTTACAATGTAAATCACAACACACTGAAACCAGAGGATACCGTTATCTCAGCAGCTTCCTGTACAACAAACTGTCTGGCACCTATGGCTAAGGCTCTGAATGATCTTGCACCGATCAAGTCCGGTATTATGTGCACGATCCACGCTTACACAGGTGATCAGATGACACTTGACGGACCACAGAGAAAGGGTGATCTGAGAAGATCCCGTGCAGCAGCAGTGAATATCGTTCCTAACAGCACAGGCGCAGCTAAGGCAATCGGTCTGGTTATTCCGGAGCTGAACGGCAAGCTCATCGGAGCTGCTCAGCGTGTTCCGACCCCAACAGGATCAACCACTATTTTGACAGCAGTTGTAGAAGGCACAGTATCAGTTGACGAGATCAATGCAGCTATGAAAGCAGCAGCTACAGAGTCCTTCGGATATAATACAGATGAGATCGTATCCAGCGATATCGTAGGTATGAGATATGGTTCACTGTTCGATGCGACACAGACGATGGCATGCCAGTTAGACAACGGCACAACAGAGGTTCAGGTTGTATCATGGTATGACAACGAGAATTCTTACACAAGCCAGATGGTAAGAACAATCAAATACTTCTCTGAATTGGCATAATTCTGGAATACCCAAAGGGTCCGGTCTGATAATGGACCGGACCCTTTCTTACATGGATCGATTGGCCCTGACAGATTCACCATTACAGGAATATCGGATGTGAATCGCGGGGGTTTGAGACAATTATTATTTAGGAGGCAATTTGCATGCTCAATAAAAAATCAGTAGACGACATTAATGTAAAAGGAAAAAAGGTGCTTGTAAGATGTGATTTCAACGTGCCGCTTATCGATGGAAAGATCACGGACGAGAACCGTCTGGTTGCGGCATTGCCTACGATCAAGAAGCTGATCGCCGACGGAGGAAAGATTATTCTCTGCTCACATCTTGGCAAGCCAAAGGGAGAGCCAAAGCCGGAATTATCTCTTGCACCGGTGGCAAAGCGTCTGTCCGAGCTTTTGGATCAGGAAGTAAAATTCGCGGCTGACCCTGAAGTTGTCGGCGCGAACGCGAAGGCTGCGGTAGAAGCGATGAAGGACGGCGAAGTGGTACTTCTTGAGAATACGCGTTACAGAATAGAGGAGACAAAGAACGGCGAGGCATTCAGCAAAGATCTTGCATCTCTGTGTGATGTGTTTGTGAATGATGCATTCGGAACCGCTCACCGTGCACATTGCTCTAATGTAGGCGTTACCCAGTTCGTGGATACGGCGGTAGTAGGCTACTTAATGCAGAAGGAGATCGATTTCCTTGGAAATGCGGTGAATAATCCGGAGAGGCCATTTGTAGCGATTCTCGGCGGAGCAAAGGTGTCCAGCAAGATCTCTGTTATCGAGAATCTTCTTGACAAAGTAGATACTCTTATCATCGGCGGAGGAATGTCTTATACATTTTCTAAAGCACAGGGCGGAAACGTCGGAGGATCTCTTCTGGAGGCTGATTACTGCGAATATGCATTGAACATGTTGAAGAAGGCAGAGGAGAAGGGCGTGAAGCTGCTGCTCCCGGTTGATACGGTGATCGCAGATGATTTCTCTAATGATGCGGAGAGCAAAGTGGTTAAGGCAGGCGAGATTCCGGATGGATGGCAGGGCCTTGATATCGGACCGGATACGGTGAAGATCTTCTGTGATGCCGTGCAGGATGCCAGGACAGTTGTATGGAACGGACCAATGGGCTGCTTCGAGATGCCGAAGTTTGCGAACGGCACAGAGGCAGTCGCGAAGGCACTGGCTGACACAGAGGCAACAACCATCATCGGCGGCGGTGATTCCGCAGCGGCTGTAAATCAGCTGGGTTACGGCGATAAGATGACCCATATCTCGACCGGCGGCGGCGCCTCCCTCGAATTCCTGGAAGGCAAAGAATTACCAGGCGTAGCGGCAGCTAATGATAAGTAAAAAGCTTGGCGAGGTTCTTTCGAGCCTAGCGTTTACTTAGTTCGCCGAAGTTGGCGAGGTCTTTTACGAGCCTAGAGAGGCGAACATACCGGAAGAAGCTTGGCGAGGTATTTTCGAGCCTAGTGCGAACTTACTTCGCCGCACTTAGGGAATCCGAGCCGAATGGCGAAGGATGAGCTTAGTAAGGGGAAGTTTCCTGTTGTGAGCCTGGAGAGGCGAACATACCGGAAGAAGCTTGGCGAGGTTTTATATTTCATTAATAAATTTTAGAAGAGGAGATTCCATAAACATGGCAAGGAAAAAAATTATAGCGGGCAACTGGAAGATGAATAAGACTCCGAGTGAGGCAGTTGCCTTGGTTGAAGAGTTAAAACCGTTAGTGGCGAATGACGAGGTTGACGTAGTGTTCTGCGTACCTGCGATTGATATCGTTCCGGTTGTAGAGGCCGCGAAGGGAACGAATATCCAGGTTGGAGCGGAGAACATGTATTTTGAGGAGAGCGGCGCTTACACAGGTGAGATCTCTCCGAACATGCTTGTAGATGCAGGGGTAAAGTATGTTGTTCTTGGGCATTCTGAGAGAAGAGAGTATTTCGGCGAGACCAATGAGGACGTAAATAAAAAAGTCCTGAAGGCATTCGAGCATGGAATTACACCGATCATGTGCTGCGGCGAGACGTTAGAGCAGAGAGAGCAGGGTGTGACCATGGATTTTATTCGTCAGCAGGTGAAGGTTGGATTCCAGAACGTGACGGCAGACCAGGCTAAGACAGCAGTGATTGCTTATGAGCCGATCTGGGCGATCGGAACGGGCAAGACGGCTACAACAGAGCAGGCTCAGGAAGTGTGTGCAGGAATCCGTGCCTGCATCGCGGAAGTATATGATGACGCGACGGCAGCGGCAATCCGTATCCAGTACGGCGGTTCAGTCAATGCGGCGACAGCGGCGGATCTTTTTGCACAGGCTGATATCGACGGCGGACTTGTTGGCGGTGCTTCTCTGAAAGCTGATTTTGGTAAGATCGTCAATTATAAATAATCAGATGTTTGTGAATATCTGATTGTAAAGAATGTGTTGAATAAAGGGATATTGAGGGAATACATTTCCTTAATATCCCTTTTTGTGTTAAAAATTTATTTCAATGCCGCTATTTGTGTGATACAATCAATAGGAAGGTGCGAGAACAGGAATTGACTGTTGATTATAGAAGGAGAAGGAACATGGGAATATTTTCATTTCGCAATAGGGAAGAAAAGGAGGCAGAAGAAAAGAAGTTTCGTTTTGAAACAGAAGAGAGGCTTGAGAAGATTCTTGGTGAGCGTGTGAAGGAGCAGGAATTTCTCGAAACGCTGTCCAGGGAGATCCGGCAGATAGGAACGGACGTCCGCAAGCACGATATGGCGCTTGAGGATTGTCTGGACGCACTGGAGGAGCAGCGGGAGGAAGAGACACAGAGCCAGAAGAGAATTGATGAGCTGGAGACCGGGCAGGAAAAATTATTGCAGGTATTGGATGCGTATCAGGAGCAGATGTGGAATATGATGCGGTATGCAAGAGAACATGATCCGGCCTGGGTGTCTCAGATAGAACTGGTACAAAATGCCGTGAAGGGAAAGCAGATATCCGGCGGGATCGGACTGATTGAAGAAACGGGAGTCAAGGTGGACTATGGACTTCATGAAGTGATTGAGACTATAGATACTGAAAAAGAAGAACAGTCGCAGATTGTTGCAGAGATTTACCATCCCGGATATGCGTATAAGGGAGTGGTGAAGAAGAAGGCGAAGGTGGCCGCGTACCGTTATGTACAGACGGAACGGCAGGAATAAGGAACCGGGGGAGAGAACGGGCGGTATAAGATAGTAAGATACAGACAAGAGAAAGTGAGAGCAGAGAATATGAGTGCAGATACGATTATAGGAATAGACCTGGGCACATCGACATCAGAAGCAGCAATTATCCGAAACGGGAAGCCGGAGATGATATTGAATTTTGACGGGGAGGTGATCACGCCTTCTGCGGTCGGAGTAGACGAGGATAAGCATTTTGTATTTGGGAATAAAGCGAAAGCGCAATACCTTATGGCTCCGGAAGATACGGTAATAGAGGTAAAGCGCAAGATCGGAACGAAAGAAAAGATACATATGGACGGCAGGGAATTTACCCCGGTGGAGGTTTCTGCCATGCTTCTTTCTCATATTAAGGATTATGTATCGGAATATCTGAAGGAAGAGGTTTCACGTGCCGTGATCTCTGTACCGGCATATTTTGACGACCTGCAGAGGCAGGAGACGGTAGAAGCCGGGAAGCAGGCAGGCTTTACTGTGGAGCGGATTATTAATGAACCTACGGCGGCGGCGCTGAGTTATGGAATTGAACATATGGAGGAGGAAAGCCATATTCTGGTCTATGATCTCGGCGGCGGTACATTTGATGTGACATTGTTGGAGATGTTCGGCGGTGTGCTGGAAGTCAAGGCCAGCAGCGGTGATAATAAGCTTGGGGGCAAGGATTTTGATGAGTGTCTGATCCAGTGGCTTCTTCGGCAATTCAGGAAGAAGGAAGGGATTGACCTTGAAAAGAACACGGCTGCGATGGTGAAGTTAAAGGAGCAGGCGGAATGGTGTAAGAAGGAATTGAGCACTCAGGATTCCTGCAGGATCGTGATTCCTTTTATTGCGCAAAAGGATGGGAATCCGGTTGCGCTGGATGAGACGATAACGGTCGGCCAGTTCGAAGAACTGGTTAAGGAGCTGGTGGAGAGGACGCACCGGCCGATTGATACCGTATTGGCGGACAGCGGAATCCTGCCGGTAGATATTGACAGAATCCTGCTGGTGGGCGGATCCACCCGTATGCCGATGATTGGCAGAGATCTTGAGCATTATCTTAAGAAGAAACCGTCGCAGGCGGTAAACCCGGATTATGCGGTTGCAGAAGGGGCCGCCATCCAGGCGGGAATCATCGAGGGAACCATAAGCGGGGAGGACAGCCTGGTCATGACGGATGTGAATCCCTATACGCTGGGAATTCATGCACTGTCTGATTTCAGTATGAATTATATGAGTGTAGTCATCCCAAGAAATGTAACGATACCGACGGTCAGGAAGAACATATATTTTACAAGCTGGGACGATCAGCAGGAAGCGAAGATCGAGGTATATCAGGGAGAATCAGACGATGTACGCCGGAATCATTTTCTGGGAGAATTTGTGGTGTCCGGCATTCCTCTTGGGGCGGCCGGTGAAGAGAAGGTGGAAGTGGAATTTGCCTATAATCTGAACGGAATGCTGGAGGTAAAAGCGAAGATCGTAAGCACCGGGGAGGAAGCGGCGGTTGAGATCAATATGATGGAACAGGCACAAACGGATCACGCGGCAATAGATGTAAGCAAATGGAAAGACTCTCCTTATGCCAAGAAGTTCAGAACGGTCATACGGCGGGCGGAACGCAGGCTTAAGAATGAAAATCTTCTGGATTTTCTGTACCGTGCGGATCTGGAAGATGCCCTGTACGACCTGAAATGCGCACTGATCGACGAGGATCTGGAATTAGCGGAAGTTTTGGAAGAAGAGATTATGGATATGTTGGGAGAATAACGGAAGATTAAGAAAGAGGAAAAGAGGGCAATGAGCACTTATTATGAGATACTGGGGTTAAGACCAGAAGCAACGCAGGCAGAGATTAAGAAAGCGTATTTTTCATTGGTCAGGCAGCACTCACCGGAGAAGGATCCGGAAAAGTTCCGGGAGATCAGAGAGGCTTATGAGCATTTGAAGGAGGTGCAGGAGGATCAGGGGCCCGTATTTGCCACGCCTGAAGACCCATGGGCAGAAAGGTTTCTGAAACAGATCCTCGAGTATCAAAAAGGCGGAGATGATGAACTGTTTCGGGATGCATGTGAAGAAGCTTACAGGAATTTCCCAAAAGAGATCCAGTTTCTGTATCTGTTGGCGAATGCGCAGCGCAGAGCCGGGAATACAGGGAAAGCGATAAAGAGTTGTGAGAAACTGGTAAAAAAAGAGCCGGATAACAAATGGTTCTGGCGGGAACTGGCTATGTCTTATCAGGAGCGTGGCTATACGCGAAAGGCGTTTGGTGCGTTTGATAAGGCGTATGAGCTGGGCTGCCGGGACGGTGATTTTATTCTGGAATTTTCGGTGTCCTGCAGTGATTATGAGCAATATGACAGGGGAATTCAGATGCTGACAGAGTTTGTCGGCAGCAAGAAACAGTGGAAGAGAGATGAGATTCCTCAGGTTCTGGAGGGGTATACAGGGCTGATCATGATGTATATAAGCAGCGAGAGGAAGGTTCTGCCGCTGCTTAAGCTTTTTAAGGATTTTCTTGAGCGATACAGTATCTATGTAGAAGAGAATATGGATATCCTGATTCAGATCGTGACAATATTTATGCTCTATCCAACGATGAAGGAGGAAGAAAATCAACCCGTAATCCAGGAGATTACAGAGCTTTTTGGGGCGGCAAGCCATTCGGATCTGGGGAAAGAGCTGATAGAGGAGCTTAAGGGAATGAATCAGACAGGTAAGCTTCGTGATGATCCCAGGCTTAGCGAAACCATGCAATGCGGTGCAGAGGTATATTTCATGATGGACGATATGTCTTCTGATATCCGGAGATTTGCAGAATTGGACATGAAGCTTTGCATGATTGAAGAACGCCGGGAGGTTCTTCCTCAGCTTGATATCATAGAGGCAGAATATCCTGAATATTTTGAGAAGCTTGGGGACTTTGCAGTACAGCTTAGAAGCGGGAAGAATCTGGATTATCTGAAAAGCAGTATGCTGAAGCAGTACAGCCGTCTGGAACCCTATGTGGGAGGGGGAGTGTATTTTGAACAGTATCCGCAGGAGAGGACGAGATGTATGGGAACCGTGGTTTATGAGGATGACACGCCATATGTGAGAAAAGAGAAGAAGATCGGGAGGAACGATCCTTGTCCCTGCGGAAGCGGGAAGAAATACAAACACTGCTGTATGAAGAAGGAAGGAAAGTAATAATACAGGCACTGCTGTATGAGAAAAAGGAAGGGAAGTAAAGGGATGGAACGAGTACAGCTTGAATCTCTGGTTTGGAGATTATATGGTGAGGTAGAAGGCAATCAGGTTATGATAGAAAAGGAGACAGGGGCAGAAAAGCCAATGAGGATGTTCGATGAGCCGCTGATCGGAATTGGTTCTGCAAAGGATCCGTTGTTTGAAGAGTATAAAGATCCGTCGGCAGTCGGTCCCTGGCATCGTTCGCCTAAGGAGTGGCTTCCTGAGGCGGCGACGGTGGTATCCTTGTTTTTCCCGATCTGTGAGGAAGCAAGAAGAAGTAACCGGGGGACACCGGGAGAGCCGTCCCTGGAATGGCTCTATTGCAGGATCGAGGGGAATGAATATCTGCGAAGCTTTATCGGAAGATTCAGGGACAGCCTCATACAGGAGGGGTACCGGGCCTGTGCGCCTGCGCTGGATGAGCGGTTTCAGGCATTCATGAATCAGAAGCCGGATTCGGATTCTGAGGCGCCGGTATACGGAAGTATGTGGTCGGAACGGCATGTGGCGTATCTCTGCGGTCTGGGTACATTTGGCTTATCGAAGGGAATTATCACCCGTAAGGGGATGGCAGGACGTTTCTGCAGCCTTGTGACATCGTTAGAATTAGAAGCGGATGCGCGTCCGTATCAGGGGCTTTATGATTATTGTATCCAATGCGGGCAATGTATTGAACGATGTCCGGTCCATGCGATCTCGGCAAAGGGAAAGGAGCATATACCCTGCCATAACTGGCTGCTGCATGTGAAGGAACAGCATGCGCCGCGGCTGGGATGCGGCAAATGTCAGACGGCAGTGCCCTGTGAATGCGGCATACCGGTTCGGATGTAAATAAATTTTTAACGAAATATTATTTTAAAATATGGATAAGTATTGTATAATATAAGACCGAAAGGAGTTATGATATGATTTATGAAGAGATACCGGTTCGGGTGGAGGGCTCGGCGGATTATGCAAGGCTTCAGGTCTATATTCAGGATACGCCCCATGACGGGAGTCTTAAGGTGAAGATGCGCCCGCTGATCCTGATCTGTCCGGGCGGCGGATATGTGCGGACCAGTTATCGGGAAGGAGAACCGACCGCGCTGCATTTCCTGAGTAATGGTTATCATGCATGTGTGCTGCGCTATTCGGTTGCTCCGGTTCATTTCCCCACACAGGTGATGGAGGTGGGGAAGGCAGTACAGATTATCCGGGAGAATGCCGTCAGGTGGAATGTGGATACCGACCGGATCGTTGTGCAGGGATCTTCGGCGGGCGGTCATCTCGCGGCGTGCTACGGCGCGTTCTGGGATAAGGACCTATTGGTCTCGGGGCTTAAGGTTTGCGCAGATGAATTAAGGCCAAGGGGGATCATGTTAAGCTATCCGGTTATCACTGCAGATCCGAAGTATGCACATACAGAGAGTTTCGAGATGCTTTTGGGGGAAGACTATGAAGCGATGGCTGACGAGGTATCTTTAGAGAAGCAGATTACAGAGTCGATGCCGCCTTGTTTTATCTGGCATACCATGGAAGACGAGACAGTACCGGTGGAGAATTCGATGTTTCTTGCGATGGCGCTTCGAAGAGCGAAGGTTCCTTTGGAGCTGCACATTTTCCCGGAGGGAGCGCACGGGTTAAGTCTTGCGAGTCCTGTTGTGGAACGTGAGAACGGGGAAGGCGTTCAGGCAGAGTGCGCCAGATGGGTCAGGCTTGCGGACGCATGGCTTGAGAGGTTATTTGTGTAGATGGAATACAAAAATGTTGAGCAAAGGAGTGTTACGTTATTATGAACAAGAAACCGACAGTATTGATGATATTGGATGGCTACGGGCTGAATGAGAAGGCAGAGGGTAATGCGGTCCTTGAGGGCCGGACTCCGGTTATGGACAGGCTTATGGCCGAGTGTCCGTTTGTGAAAGGCAATGCGAGCGGCATGGCGGTAGGGCTTCCTGAAGGTCAGATGGGTAATTCTGAGGTTGGGCATCTGAATATGGGTGCAGGACGTATTGTATATCAGGACCTTACGAAGATCACGAAGTCGATTCAGGACGGGGACTTCTTTAAGAATCCGGCGCTTCTTGCTGCATGTGAGAATGTGAAGAAGAATAACAGTGCGCTTCATATGTACGGGCTGGTGTCCGATGGCGGCGTACACAGCCACAACACGCATATCTACGGACTTCTGGAACTTGCAAAGCGTCAGGGGATCGAGAAGGTATATGTGCATTGCTTCTTAGACGGCCGTGATACGCCCCCGGCTTCCGGCAAGGAATATGTGGAACAGCTTGTGGCGAAGATGGAAGAGATCGGTGTAGGTGAAGTGGCGACTGTTATGGGCCGTTACTATGCAATGGACCGTGACAACCGCTGGGACCGTGTGGAGAAGGCATACCGCGCTATGGTTTATGGAGAAGGCGAGCAGGCAGCAAGCGGACCGGAGGGAATTCAGAATTCTTATGATAAGGATACGACGGACGAGTTTGTGCTTCCGACGGTTGTGACAAAGAACGGCGCGCCGGTTGCAACGATCAAGGATCATGATTCTATTATTTTCTTCAACTTCCGCCCGGATCGCGCAAGAGAGATTACCAGGACCTTCTGCGATGACGGATTCACGGGATTTGACAGGGGTGAAAGGGTGAAGACCTGTTATGTATGCTTTACGGAGTACGATGTGACGATTGAGAACAAGCAGGTAGCATTTGTCAAAGAGGAGATTACCAATACATTTGGAGAATTCCTTGCCGCTAACGGGAAGAAACAGGCGCGTATCGCCGAGACAGAGAAGTATGCCCATGTAACTTTCTTCTTCAACGGCGGGGTGGAAGAGCCGAATGAGGGCGAGGACAGGATACTTGTGAATTCACCGAAGGTGGCAACCTATGATTTGAAGCCGGAGATGAGTGCATATGAGGTATGTGGCAAGCTGACGGATGCGATTCGTTCCGGTAAATATGATGTGATTATCATTAATTTTGCAAACCCGGATATGGTAGGCCATACGGGCGTGGAAGCTGCAGCCATCAAGGCGATCGAGGCAGTTGACGAGTGTGTCGGAAAGGCCGTAGAAGCGATCAGAGATGTGGACGGACAGATGTTTATCTGTGCGGACCATGGGAATGCGGAGCAGCTGATCGACGAGGAGACGGGGGAACCGTTTACCGCACATACGACGAATCCGGTGCCGTTTATCCTGGTGAATGCCGATCCGGCTTATAAGCTTCGGGAGGGCGGCTGCCTGGCGGATATTGCTCCGACGCTGATCGAACTGATGGGAATGAAACAGCCGAAAGAGATGACAGGAAAGAGTTTGCTTATGAAATAAAAAAGCGTGTTTTCATGAAAAGGGAGGTGGGAAAATGACACGTTTAGAGCTTCTCACCGTGTTGTTGTCTATAAAGGCATTGTTGGAGAGTGATAACAAAGACAAGGCATTGGAGTTGATCAATGAAGTTATTGCCGAAGCAAAAACAAAATCTGAGTAATTGTTGTTGGCAAGTTGTATCAACAGCCACCAAAAAATGAATAATATCTAAGGACTTGTTAAGTAACAAGTCCTTTTTTATTGACAGCATCATATGGGCAAAAATCATGGCAGGCATGCATAGGCCTGCCTTTACACAAGTTCGAAATTCCGGATATATTGAGAGGCAAATAGAAATCGTAGTTTGTCAGATGAGCGGATTTATGGTAATATTGATGATATGCTTGAGAAGGCAAGTACTATTCGATCGTTGTGGTAAAAGAGAACGGATACCCAATTAGCTGAAAGGGAGGATCTTATGCATATTATGATTGTAGAAGATGATGCTGACATTCGTCAGGAGCTTAGGGTTCTTCTGGAGAATGCATTATATCGGGTGACTGCTCCTGAGTATTTTTCGGATGTTGCGTCTGCCGTGGTATCCGAAGGGCCGGACCTTGTTTTGCTTGACCTGAACCTTCCGGAGGAGTCCGGATTCGAGATCTGTACAAAGATACGTGCAGAGTCGGAGGTTCCGGTAATCTTTGTTACCAGCCGGACGGATTCTATGGATGAGCTGAACGGGATGCTGAAAGGGGGAGACGACTATATCACCAAGCCCTTCCAGGCGCCGATCCTTTTGGCAAGAATCGCCGCGGTTCTTAAGAGAACGCACCGGAATACAGAAGGGGAGACTTCGAAGCTTATGCATAAGGGAGTGGAGCTTGATATTGCCAGGGGGATCATCCGTTACAGCGGGAAGCAGACGGAGCTTACCAGGAATGAATTAAAGATCCTGCATTATCTGTTTCAAAAGAAGGAGGAGATCGTGCCGCGCGGGGATATGATCGAATATCTGTGGGATAATCAGGTGTTCATCGATGATAATACCCTGAGTGTCAATGTGACGCGTATCCGCGGAAAGCTTCGGGAGATCGGGGTCTTTGATCTGATCGAGACGAAGCGGGGAATGGGGTACCGGATATGAAGCTTAGGGAATATCTGAGAGATAAGATATTGATCCTTGTCCTGCATATGGTCTGTATGCTGCTTTTGGCTGGATTTTTGCATGCTACCGGGTATGAGAGGGAATATTACCTGCTGATCCTTATTTTCTGGATGCTGATTCTGGCGGCATGGCTTGGATATGAGTATTACAGCAGGGCGCGGTATTTCCGGGAATTGGAGATGACTCTTGAGAAGATGGATCAGCGTTACCTTCTGGGAGAACTGATGCCCGTATCTCATCGGATCGAAGATCAGTTATACAGAGAGCTGATACGGATATCCAACAAGTCCGTCATTGAGCGGATCCGGCGGATAGAGGATGAACAGAAAGAATACCGGGAATATATTGAGAGCTGGGTGCATGAGATCAAGGCGCCGATCACGAGTATTGACCTGATGTGTGAGAATCATAAGGATGACAGTACCCGCCGGATCTGTCTTGAGAATCAGAAGATTGAAAACTATGTGGATATGGCGCTCTACTATGCCAGGTCGGATGAGGTATATAAGGATTATGTGATCCGAAAGACCGATTTGCAGGAAATTGCAGTAGTAGTACTAAAAAGGAATAAGCGATATCTGATACAGAGCCGGGTACAGGCTGAGGTGGATTGCGGGGACTTCGCATATACGGACCAGAAATGGATCACATTTATCCTGAATCAGCTTGTACTAAACAGTACGAAATACCGGAGAGCGGAAGGCGCCCGGATCTGGATCTATACGGAGAAGTACGGGCATGGGGTGCGTCTGACCGTGAAGGATAACGGGATCGGCATCAGGGAAGAAGAACTTAACCGCGTCTTTGAGAAGGGATTTACCGGAAGCAACGGGCGCAGGCGGGAACGCTCCACGGGGATGGGGCTTTACCTGTGCAAAAGACTGTGCCAGAAGCTGGGGATTGTGATATATGCCAATTCCCGCGGGCAGGAGGGAACAGAGATGATCCTGGAGTTCCCGGTGAGCAGACATATTTTGGGTAGTTCATAAAGGCATTATTGGAGAGCGATAACAAAGACAAGGCTTCATATGTTTTGTTAAAGAGAAGATTCATGGGCGGTAATCTTTCAAAACTGTAAGATTGCCGCAAGGTTTTGTGATACTGCATTTCATAGGAATCTGTTAAAGTAAAGCTGACGAAAGAATTCAACGACAGAAGGGAGAGACAGTGTATGAAGGACTATATCCAAGTATGCGATGTTGAGAAATATTACGGCAATGCCTCGAACGTGACGAAGGCCATTGACCGTGTCAGTTTTACGGTGGCACAGGGAGAATTTGTGGGAGTGATGGGAGCGTCCGGCTCCGGCAAGACGACGCTTCTGAATATGCTTTCCACCATCGACCGGGTGACGGCGGGGCATATCTGGTACGGGGATACGGATATTTCACAGATGAAGGAAAATGATCTTGCAGAATTCCGAAAGGAGAATCTGGGGTTTGTATTCCAGGATTACAATCTTCTGGACACGCTGACCATCGAGGAAAATATTATTCTTGCCATGACGCTGCATGGGCGAAAGAAGAAGGAGATCTGTGACAAATGCGGGGAGATGCTTAAGCTTCTTGGGATTGTGGATATACGGGATAAATTCCCCTATCAGGTGTCCGGAGGGCAGAAGCAGCGGTGTGCCTGTGCGAGGGCTCTGGTCAACGGCCCGCGCCTGATTCTGGCGGATGAACCGACAGGGGCCCTGGATTCCCGGTCGGCCCAGACGCTTCTTGAGACATTTACCGATATGAACCGGAAGATGCAGGCGACCATCCTCATGGTGACTCACGATGCTTTTTCGGCGAGCTATTGCAGCCGGATTCTGTTCTTAAAGGACGGCCGGATCTTCCATGAATTGGTGAGGGGTTCTAAGAACAGGCGGGACTTCCTGAACGAAATCCTGGATGTGCTGGCTCTGACAGGAGGTGAAGGAAGCGATGCTAGGTAAACTCGCATTTCGGAATGTCAGACGTTCTGCCAGGGATTATCTGGTGTACTTTCTGACTATGACCTTCGTGACGGCGCTGATGTTCGCATTCAACAGCCTGATCTTTACCAAGGATATCGAAGAGATGTTTCAGATCGCCGGCCTGATGGCGGCGCTGGTGGGGCTTGCGACCTTTTTTATCGTGCTGATCGTGGCATGGCTGATCAATTATATGGTCCGGTTTATGCTGGAGAGGCGCAGCCGGGAATTCGGAATCTATCTTCTGATCGGCATGAAGAAGAAGGAGATCGCCCGTCTGTATAAGCGGGAGAATATCTTTCTTGGGGTATGCGCATTTTTCATAGGAATGGCGTTCGGAGTGCTCCTCCAGCAGGTGATTCTGTCGATTCTGTACAGTATGATCCATATGAAATACGATCTTCACATGGAATTTAACAGAAATTGTATCCTGATGACTGCCGCATGTTACGGGGGCTGTTATGCTTTGGCGCTGCTTCGGTGCGGCAGGCGGTTCAAGAAGATGAATATCCGCGACCTTATGGATGCGCAGAAGAAGAACGAGGAAGTGAGGGAATCTCATGAGCAGTTAAAGAAGTGGCTGTTTCCGGCTTCTATCGTGTTCCTTGGGCTTTTTGCGGCGTTTATCTTTCTTGGAGGTATTCAAAACGGCGGCCATGTGGTGTTCTTCCTGGTGGGGCTTGTCCTGGTCATTTATTTCTTCTACATCGGCTTGTCCTCATGGCTGGTCTGCTACGTGAGGAGGAGAGGAAATGCGGTGTACCGCGGACAGAACCTCTTCCTGCTGCGCCAGTTCTCCTCGAAGCTTAAGACCATGAGCTTTACCATGGGGACGCTGACGGCGCTGTTCACCGTAGCGTTCTTAGGATGCACGGTGGCTATGATGTTCAGTGACTATCAGAATAAGATTCTCGAGACGAAGTTCCCTTTTGACGTGCAGATCAACAGCGAAGACGTGGAGGATGATTTTGCGGATGAGCTGGAGGTTATAGAGGGAACGGCGAAGATACTGGATGCATATCCGTATCATATCTATGTGGATATTCCTGCGGATGCACAGGGCGAAGCGACGGATATACAGGGTAAAGCGACGGATATACAGGCAGAGACAAAGGAAGGAGTGGCAGAGATACAGACGGAGGAGGATGGCAATCCGGCAGATGGACAGATCCCAGAGGAAAGCCAGGTCAATATCTGGCTCAGCACGCATCTTAAGACTTTTGGGAAGATGTATCTGAATCAGGACGGAAGTCCCAATCTTAAGAAGATTGCGAAAGACAGCGGGGATGGTGCGTTCTATTGCAGGTATGACACCTATATGAAGTTATCGGATTACAACCATCTTCGCGACATGCTGGGGTATCCCGGGGTCTCTCTTGGGGAGCATGAATATCTCATCCATCTGAAAGAGCGGATCCGGGAAGAGACCGCAGGTCTGGAGGATGAGATTACGGTCCGGGGAAATGACGGGGAACTGGAATTCGCAGGATATTACACAGAACCATTTTCTCAGGACGGACACAACGGCGGAGACTATGTGATCGTTGTCCCGGATTCACAAAGTACTGCGCTTACGCCCTATTATTCGGAGCTGGCTGTGGATATTGAGGGGGAAGCTCCGTTTGGGCTGGGAGATAAGCTGGATGATCTTGGCGGACAATCCGGGGAGGAAGACAGGGATTTTGGAGGCCATAGAGAGATGAAGGGGAACAGCTGCTGCGGTTCGGATACCATCGTTGTCATGGTGGTTGCGAACATGGTGCGGGACAATCTGATTCCGGAGACAAAATATATGCTGTCTAGCCTGATTTTTCCCTGCTTCTATGTGGGACTGGTGTTCCTGTGCGTCGCTTTGACGGTACTGTCCGTGCAGCAGCTCAGTGATTCGGCAAAATATCAGTTCCGGTATTCGGTGCTTAAGAAGCTTGGTATGAGCAGGCAGGAGATCGGGATGGTTATCTTAAAACAGCTCGTGTGGTATTATCTGTGTCCGGTGATTCTTGCGGCGGTAATCGGCGGAAGTGTGTCGGTATTTATGAGCGGGAAATTCATCTTCTACACAGGAATCCATACGGCAGTGGTCAATTATTTTGGATTGTCGTTCCTGCTGTTTTTCGGAATCTATGCCCTGTATTTTATCACGACTTATGTCAATTTCAGGCGGAATGTAGAGACGGAGTTATGATTAACCGGAGAATGTGCGGCCGAATCTGCGGCAGTAAATGGAATGAAGTATATGCCGCGCTTCTTCACACATGCGGCATGGTTGAATCCGTAAGCCATGATTTGGCAATGCGCTGAATTATAACAAAAAGGAAGAATTGAGAGGCAAATAGGAATAGAGTAGTTGACAACAGCGGGGGATGTGTCGTATTTTATATAGTATGGACGATAATAAAAAAATAGTAATATTCAGCTTTACCAGAAGGGCGAATATGCTGAATCAGCGCATCCAGGCAGAATTGTCAGACCGCGGCTATACCTGCGAGGGTTATACTGCGGCAAGGTTCAAAGGGACAGAGATGCTTGCGACATTGGATGTAGATAGGAAGGACTGGTTCAAAGAGCAGTGGGGGAAGAAGACCTTTTTATTCATAGGCGCGGCCGGTATCGCGGTCAGGTATATCGCACCCTGGGTCAGAGATAAGTATACGGATTCGGCGGTGCTGGTGACGGATGAGAAGGGGGAATATGTGATCCCCCTGCTTTCGGGACATATGGGAGGAGCCGTTAAGTCAGCCAGGATCATCGCGGCAGCCATACATGCGACAGCGGTGATTACAACGGCAACAGATGTGCAGGATAAATTTGCTGTAGATGTATTTGCACGGGATCACGGCCTTCGTATCACAGACAAAAGCCTTGTAAAGAAAGTATCGGCCGCGGTGCTCGAGGATGAGCCGGTGGGCTTTTACAGTGAGCTTTTATCGGCAGATATCCGGGCAGCATCGGGCCTTGTCCGGTGTGACAGCTTCGATCAGCTCGCGGATTATGCCTGTGGGATCGCAGTCATGAGAGATGCGTCAGGAGTCCGGGCATGTGAAGATTCTGATATCCTTATCCTGGAGCCGTTAAGATCCCGCAGGATCGTGGCGGGAGTCGGCTGCCGGAGGGGTGCATCCAAGGAGAAGATTTGGACGGCATTGAAGAAGCTTCTTGACAGCCACGGCCTAAGAGCCGAAGACATAGTGAGTCTTGCAAGCATTGATCTTAAAAAGGAGGAACCCGGTATCTGTGAGCTTGCCGAAGAACTTGGCGTTCCTTTTCATATATATCCGGCGTCAAGGCTTCGGGAGGTTCCCGGCATAATCAAGGGGTCGGATTTCGTGTCGGAAGTCACAGGGACAGATAATGTGTGCGAGCGTGCCGCAAGGTGCAGAGCGCCGAAGGGCAATGTGCTCTGTCCTAAGCAGATTGTCGACGGGGTTGCGCTTGCCCTTGTGGAGGAAGTAAAGGAGGATGTTCCTGAAGTAATCGTGTTCGGCGGCACGACGGAGAGCCTTAGGGTATTTGATTTCCTTAAGAAGTTTGATCTGAAGATCACCCTGAGTGTGGCTACAGAATATGGCAGAAAGGGTGTAAGAGAAGGCGGGAATGCGAAGGTAATCTGCGGCCGGATGGACAGAGAAGAGATTCTTGCATTGATCAGGGAGAACGCTTTCGATCTGGTCATCGATGCGACCCACCCATTTGCAACAGAGGCTACCGCTAACATCCGGTGGGCGTGCCGGGAAGCTTCGGCGGAGTATATCAGATGCCTGCGGGAAGAGACGGAGACGTTAAGAGAGAGGGAAGATCGGACGGTCTATGCCGCTTCGATAGAGGAAGCGGTAGAATACTTAAGGATCAGGAAGGGAAATGTCCTCATTACGACCGGAAGCAAGGACTTGAAGAAGTTTTGTGATCTGCCGGACTATCAGACGCGCTGCTGCGCAAGAGTCCTTTCTGTGACGGATTCTGTGAAAGCGGCTGCCGGGTGCGGCTTTGCCGGAAAGAATCTGATCGCCATGCAGGGCCCGTTTTCGAAGGAGATGAATATCGCCGCGATCCGGTATGCGGATGCGGCTTATCTGGTGATGAAGGAGTCGGGCGGCGCCGGCGGGATGAATGAGAAGCTTAAGGCCTGCTATGAGACCGGGGCCACGCCGGTTGTGATCAGACGGCCGAAGGAGAATGGAAGTTCCGTGGACGAGGTCTGCGGCTATATTGAAAAACGTTATCAAAGATATAAATAAACAGTCTGAGAGTAAGGAGCCGTTAAGAGATAATTTCTTAACAGTTCCCTAAGGGGAAGCAGGTTGGAATCCTGCACAATACCCGTTGCTGTATTGATGGAGCGGTATTCCATAGAGAATTGTCACAAATTATGATTATTTTGTGAAGGTTTTCAGGTCACTGTAAGGGAATCTTATGGGAAGGCGGAATATCGTGATGATAGCTAAGTCAGAACACCCGCTTTCAGACAGCGCTCACAAAAGAGCGCGCATATAATGGTTACGGGATTATGACCAAGTGTTGGAGAAAAAGATGTTCCTAGTGCAATGATGTACTAGCTGCAGCGCTTGGCTTTAAGAAGGAGCGTTACAGCAGGAAAGGTATGCTTTCTGATTGTAACTGATTCTTGTTACATTATTCCATGATAATAGAATTGAATGAAGGATAAGGAGCTGTCATAGCAGTTCCTAAGGGGAGGGAATGTTTTTGTGGGAACAAGGACGAAGCGAGTGCTGTCAGCGCTGCTTACGGCAGCTTTGCTTGTATTCTGCGCGGTGGGAGCCTGCCGGGACAACCTAAGAAGTATCGCCGACGGGGTATATATCCCGGATCAGTTCAGTTTCAGCGGCGGGACAGGAAGAGTATCGATCAGCTGTCCCAGGGTGGAGATCAGGGCAGGGCAGGCGTATGCAACGCTTGTGTTTGACAGCGGCGCCTACAGCTATGTCAAGTCGGACGGGCAGACCTGCCAGGGTACGAATACGGCAGAGACGTCCACGTTTGAGGTACCGGTGCGGCTGAATCAGGATCATACGATCATCGGATGTACGACGAAGATGTCGGCGCCCCACGAGATCACCTATGAGATTTGCGTGCGCCTTAATCATGCGGGCGGGGGGATGAATACCGGCAAAGATATGGTTCATAGGACCGCCCAGGAGACAGAGACGGCTGCCGGGGAAAAAACTGCCAAAGAGACAGAAACGGCTGCCGGGAGAGGAAAGAACGAAGAGGGTGGAGCGCAGGCCCGGGAAGAAAAAGGAGAGTGGGGCAAGCCGCCGAAGATAGAAGGACTTACTTTCCGGTCACAGCTTGTGCCCGAATATGCGAAGATGTTTCGCATTTATTACTATGATGACGGATTCACGGTGGTCGATGTAAAAGACAGCTTCTCTTATCTGATTGTGCCAAAGGGAGCGAAGGTTCCAAAAGAGCTGCCGGATAAGATGACGGTTCTTGAAAGGCCGCTTAATTGCGTCTATGTCGCAGGTACTGCTGCGATGGCCCTGTTCCATGCGCTTGACGGGCTTGACGAGGTCAGGTTCAGCGCCCTTACGGCAGACGGCTGGTATGTGGATGCGGCGAGGGAGGCCATGGAGGACGGAAGAATTAAGTTTGCAGGGAAATACAGCGAGCCGGATTACGAGCTGCTGGTGAATGAAGGGTGTGACCTTGCAGTGGAATCCCAGATGATCCGGCATGCACCAAAGGTTTCGGAGATGCTTGAGAGGATGGAGATCCCGGTGTTCGTTGACTGCGCAAGCAACGAGGAGCATCCTCTCGGAAGGACGGAATGGGTTCGGGTATATGGAGCGCTGTTGGACAAAGAAGAAGAGGCAGATGCCTTTTTTAAAGAGCAGACGAAGATTCTGGATAGTATGGAAGGCCTTGAGAATACCGGCCAATCGGTGGTATATTTCTATATCAATTCTAACGGACAGGCAGTTGTAAGGAGCGGTACGGATTATATTGCGAAGATGATCGGGCTTGCAGGGGGGAGATATCCTTTCGAGAGTCTCAAAGATGAGTCGAAGAGTTCGGTGACGATCTCGATGGAGGAATTCTATGCGGTGGCTGCCGATGCGGACTATCTGATCTATAATGCGTCTATTGACGGCAGACTTCGCTCTGTTGCGGAGCTGACTGCAAAGGATGAGATATTAAAGAACCTTGAGAGTTAAAAGTTCTCTCATCTAAATCAATATGTTTTAGCGAGTCTTTGGCTCGCTTTTTTCAATTATTTTTC
>ERZ808044.988-NODE-988-length-19831-cov-5.027893_pt1 | contig 19831 bp, 23 predicted proteins | sample MGYA00380195_ERZ808044 | MGnify/ENA primary metagenome ERZ808044 (study PRJEB31490, sample SAMN06133423) | mouse gut metagenome | isolation source: Z7_2 | host: mice | place: China: Chengdu | collected 2015-05 ...
GCTGAGTTTCTGGGTAACTTAAACGGGGAGAATGTGAACAGGGAAAGTTATATCCGCACTCCGGAGTATGAAGAGGCACTGACTGCCTGGAAAGAAACCGAGCCGGAGTGGGAAGAATTTTTAAAAACCTTATCTGCAGAGCAGCAGAATCAGGCGGAAAGAATGAAAGACTGCCTGGAGGACTTTGCGTCTGTTCAGGAGAGAAGGGCCTATATCCAGGGATATGTAGATTGTGTGCAGGTATTGTATCATATGGGGCTTCTGAAGGAGAACGAGGGGTTGAAGTGGGTAGAGAAGATGGATGTGCATTAGATTGAATGTAAGACTGGGAAGGTGTATTCAGAGTTTCGACAAACCTTTCTTGGGAAAGTCCGGGTTTGTCAAGTAAAATGTGTAAGTTTATATATTTTCCTTACCGGCAGTTTTCAAAGCTGCCGGTTTTACACTCAGCATATTTTAAATTCTTTGCGGATTGTGAAAGTCCCGCTATTACCCTGAAGAAGTCAGTATGATCCTAATGGATAGTCTAAAAAAAACGGAATCAACCATTGATTATGGAAGTGGTGAGATTATCATAAGCAGCACATAATCTACTTGACTTTAAAATCTTACTTTTGTAATATTTAAAACAAATCTTACTGATGTAAGAATTAGAAACAATGGAGATTAGAAAGAGAATAAATGAAGAATCGTGTGAAACAAACATCGTATTAGTAGGGGCATTGGGATGTGGAAGAAGAAATTTATTTTACTGGTTCTTATGCTGTTATGTGTTACCTTATTCTGCTTCTGCGGAAAAGAAAAGGAAAATCAGTATATCGTACCAGAATGGGAAGATGTCTATAAAGAGATTATCCGCAACATGGAAAGTTATTTAGCAGATCCATATATCTTCCGGCAGGAGCCTGACTGGGCAAACAGCGATATTTGCATTGGTTATATAGGGATACACGATTTTAATGATGATGGTGTGCCTGAATTGATAATAGGGGATGCTGTATCGATAGGAATATTTACCTGTGAGGACGGCATGACAAAAAAGATTGCAGATTTGTATGAACCAGAGGATTGGGGCTATATTGGCGGAGTGTATTACAGAGAAAATACGATTATCCTTGTAAATAGCGGTTCGGATGGGAGCTGTTATGTCTGTCTTTCCTGCTATGATGGAGAATATGTAACGGGGGTTTATGATGAATATAAGCCGCAGACGGCAGTTATCAATGGAAAAGAGGTTACAGAAGAAGAATTTAAAAAGCAGTTTGACATAGTGGGATTGTCAAAGGATAGTTCTATTCCCCGCAGCAGGATAAAAAAAGAGGGTGGAATCGTCACAGCTCTTGTAATAGATGCTTTCCAGAAAGAAGATGAATATATTTTGATTGAAGATTTGGATTTTAGCACAATAGAGTGGTGATGCGCCGGGCGTACAGAGGGGGCAAAGATTTGAGGTGCGATTATGAAGAAAAAGAGGATATTGCCGATTATCATGCTGATGTGCAGTGTTTTGTTATGCGCCTGTAATCATAACAGGAAAAGTATGAAAAGCGAGTTTGCTGAAAAAGACGGTGAAAAGGAATACGCAGAAAGTACAGACAGGCAGATAGAAAAGGGCTATGATCTTCCAATAGATGCAAGGCAAAGGGCAGAAGCGGAAGAAGATTGCAAAGAAATGATGGGGCTTATATTGGAGCTATATAAAAATGCGGATAAAGGCAGTGCGTCCAATGTTGTCATTGCAGATGAAGTCATAGATCAGATGGTGGAGAAGTTGAAAGCCACCGGATGCCCGGTCACAATAACGGAAATATATTCTAACATGGAAAACTACATGAAACTGGAAGATTTTTTAAATGCTGCCATAGCAGGCAGAGGAGGCTCGGCAGTTGTTTATGAGATACATTCAGACGGCGGTATCGGGAGACATAAGTATTCTTACGACGGAAAGGATATGTACGTTTTATCTGCAAAAGCCGCATGGGGTGATGATAAGCCTGTGATAACCTATATTTCCTATACCCGTATCAAAGAATGGAAGTTTACGGATAAAGGATATTTCTGCTATGAGTTATGCGTGCCGGAATACCCGGAAGTTAGTGAAATAGTGGATGGGAGCTGTATGGTCAGGGTAAAGCCTATTACAGAAGAAAACAGGGAAATGTCGGAAAAATGTGTGCTTGGATTAGCTTATCAGGGAAATAATCTTTTATGTTCTGACTGGGATGCAGACCATATGGAGCGTTTAGATTATAATGGGATGTATGAATATTTATATGCCATGAAATATCAGGAGCAGTTTCCTTCGGAGGATTATCCGGACGGGATACCAAAAGACGAGTTTGAGCGCCTGATTATGGAATATCTTCCGGTAACGGCAGAGGAGATACAAAGCTATGCGGTATTTGATGAAGAAAAACAGACTTATGCTTGGGTAAGACTGGGTTGTTTCAATTATGCCCCTACCTATTTTGGAACGTCCTTTCCAGAGGTTACGGATATTAGGGAAAACGAAGACGGGACAGTTACTTTAACTGTGGATGCGGTATGCAGCATGATTTTATGTAATGATGCGGTGATAACGCATGAGCTTACAGTGCGGTTTTTAGAAGATGGCGGTTTTCAGTATTTGGGAAACAAAATTCTGGATGATGGGATTTCAGATATACCGGAATACCAATACCGGATTGTCAGAGAGTAATTATGGGTATTGTTTGACCTTGAAAGAGGGGGGATAGAGCAATGAAAAAGGCAATGAAGTTTGTATTAGGCTTTGTGGCTGTCATCTTTTTTATAATCGTTGTGTTTTGGGGGAGTTTTGTCTATGTATCAGATTACAAAATAACAAAGGCAGGCACGTCTGTTTCACCAGATGGAACTTATGAACTGGTTTTGCAGGCTGTCGGAGAGGCTGATTTCCCGTTTGGTTCGGCCTCCGGCAGGCTGGTTCTTTATGAAGGAAAAAACAGAGTATCCAAAGCAGACTTTGAACTGCGGGATGATGGCAGGAACATACGCAGCAGTATATGGAAGGTTACATGGCATGAGGATTCTGTGGAAGTTATTTTGTCTGGAGATGAACAGTTCGATGAACAGATTATTTTATACTTTGATGGTAAGAAAGAGAGAAAGCAATTAACAGATAAAGAGAAGCCCACAGCTAATAGATGAAATATATAAGTACATGATACCGGAGCAATCCTTTGATGTCACGTTAGATGACTGGGGAGAATGCTCATATACAATTTTTTATTTTTAGTATTGACTCTCTCGTAGCGTAACGGTTTACGATTGAACCGAAAGGAGGAAATAATGAAAACCGTAAAGGACGTGTCAGAGATAACCGGAGTAAGTATAAGGACGTTGAGATATTATGACGAAATCGGTTTATTAAAGCCAACGGAATTAACGGAAGCTGGTTATCGGCTCTATGACAACAAAGTATTAGAAAAGCTGCAGGAAATTATGTTCTTTAGAGAATTGGAAATTCCATTGACAGACATTAAAAAAATCATGGATAACCCCAATTATGATAAAGAACAGGCTTTATTAGCTCAGAAATCTTTATTAGAGCGGAAACGAAATCGGTTAAATGGGGTTATTGAGTTAATAACGGACGTAATAAAAGGAGTTAATACTATGAGTTTTGGAGCATTTAGCAATGAAGAAGTACAGAAAATGGTAAATCATACTTTGGAATGTATGTCAAAAGAAAGCCTTGATGAACAGGTGCAGATATACGGGGGTATGGAAAAGTACAAAGAGCATTTGGCTTCAGGCTTTGCCAATGAGCAGGCTGCCGCAGATTTATTAAAGTGGTATGGCAGCAAAGAAAAAGCAATGGAAGCAGTCATGCAGTCAACCGGGAGTACCAAAGAAATAAAACAGGAGCAAGATGAAAATGCCAGAATCTATAAGCAGTTTATGACTGCAAAAGAAACTGGTAATATGGATATGGCACATTCTGCTGTTGAAATGCTTGCAGAGAATTACAAAACAATGTTTACACTTGATAATGCAAGAAATATCCTGCTTGATTTGGCAAAAGAATATTTGCAGGGCGAAAAACTCGCAGAAGCAACTGATAACCAGTTCGGAAAAGGTTGCTCTGAATATGTTGCTCATGCCATTCAGCATTATTATGGAGCATAACAAGGCGAAATAACAACAAATTATTTACAATGGGCGGCGGAATCAGTATATTCTCCTGCTGCCCATTGTTTTTGGCTAATTATTTAAAAAGATAGGCTATCTCATTTCTTCTCTGAATTAAAATTCAGAGTCTTCTCGAAATCGGTCAACAGGATGATAATAGAAGAAACGTTTTTCGGAAGGAGAGATACATGGGAGATACAAATATCAATTATGACGATAAATTTGGGTTCAATACATTTCAGAGGGAAATCTGCGCAGAACTGGGAGAGAAATTCTGGAAGGAACTTACAGACGGGCTTACCCTGCCGGACATGGAATCCGAGTGCGGCTGCCAGTGCCGTAACATGTACCTTTTCATGGAACAGTTTGAGAGGATGGCAGACATAAAAACCGTAGAAAAGATACTCTGCCGGGTAAGGCATGGGCTTCACCCTTCACAGTCTGCCTGGGCGCGTGATGAATTTCTGAAAATCGGGGACCTGGATGTATTTCTCCAGAAACATCAGGATGATGAAATGAATCATTTTGAGGAACTGAACCGGGAAAAGAAAGATTTTTACGGCCAGGATATAACGGATGAGGTGCTGGAGTTTATCAGGCAGAATCCGTCCATGCTGGCCCCTGTCAGAAAAGGGAATAAGCTGTACTGCATGGCGTTCCCATGTAATATGAACGAATACCTGAAGACAGCGGATAACAGGATGAAACGTTACCATGCCTGCCACTGTCCTTTTGCAAAGGAATCCATCCTGTCTGATTCTGTGGTTTCTCCAGTGCTGTGCCATTGCAGCCTGGGGCATGTCATGAATTTTACGGAAGCTTTTCTGGGAAGGGAACTGGAGGGGAGGGTCGTGCATTCCGTGTTGAACGGGGATATGACCTGCGAGTATGAAATCACCATACCGGAAGACATCATGGACAGCTTTGTGAGGGAAAGAGAGAAAGAAATGGTTATAAACGGATATTACAATTATTACCGTACTTTTTCCCTTTCCGGCATTGTTGGACTTCAGGAAGGCTGCGTGGAATGGATTATGCCGAAGGAAGGGAAAAAAGGCCCTTCCCTGGCTTTTCATGTAAGGCTGCATGAGAAATCATGGGAGGAAGAACTGGAGCCGATAATCGAGGGAATCCGGTCGGGAACAGTTCCGAAGCGGTGGATTATTACGCCGGATGCTACACCCTGGAACATCATTTCGCTGCTGGAATCCAAAGGCTTCCGGAATCTTTCGTCCCAGGCAGAGGGGCCGGAGCCGGGAATGCTCCTTCACAAAAATGATTTCCAGCCATACTTTTCAGCAGAGGGGGATATGATATGCAGAAGGGTCCGTACAAAGGAGGATTTCCGGATATGGGTGGATGTGGTAAATACCGCCCTCCACGGATGGGAAATGATTGACGCAGAGCATTATGCTGTCTGGCTCGAAAAAGAGAATCTCCGGTTTTATCTGTGTGAGATGGATGGAAAACCGGTATCCACGGCCTCCACAATCCGGACAGGGGATACGGCGTCTCTGGAATTTGTTTCCACCTTACAGGAGTACCGCAGGAGGAAAGCGGCAATTTCGTTATGCTCGCAGGCACTGGGGGCGCTTTTTGAAAACGGAGTAAGGGCAGTTACGCTCAGCGGTTCGGAGGAGGCCGTTGAACTTTACAGAAAACTGGGGTTCCATGACTGTTTTCATAACATCATCATGCAGTATGATATCCCTGTATAAGAAAATCAGTACTTGAAAGGATGTGGAGATACTGGAAACCCTGATTATGGCAGGACATCAGTTTTGTCTTGTCGTAACCCAGCCGGATAAATAGGTGGGTAATGCTTTTCTGTTGCTAAAATATGGGGCACCGCACTACCACAAATGCGAGATATCTGCTGCGCATGGCGGGAATTCTAAAATAAAAGGTATTGATAAAAGGTGGTCTGACAGAGATGAAAAACGTGGGAAAACAAAAACTGTTTATTGCTGCAGGTGTCCTTCTTTTTATAGTGTCCGGATGCGGCAAAAAGACAGAGGAAAATCAGAAGATACCACAAAATGAAGAAATCAGAGAAGAATATTCGGAAAAGGAACAGATGGGAGAAGACCGTGATTCCGATGGGGAATCTATTGCGGAGCTTTATCGTGATATTTATGAACAGGCAGTAGAAATGGGGACGGTTGGAGAGCCGGAAGTGACAAAAAGCATGGTTGAACGGATTGGAGAACATGGTTATGCTGTGGTGGATGAAGAAAATCAGATTGACATGGTCGGTTCGGAACAGGTTTTGCGCTTTTGCAGATCCGTTGGGGAAGCGCAGGATGATAAACTTACCGTAATCGCAGTGACCAGCTCCGGCGGATTTATAAAGTATGACCTTCATACAGCGGAGGGAGCCGTAAATGTAACCAGAGGATATTATCAGTATAGCAATGGGATTCTGAAAAACTTAAGTACCGTAAGCTATCCGGCAGAATCGTGGGAATATACGGAAGAAGGCTACCTTCTGTTTGAAGGAAGTTATTTTTCCGAAAGTTATTATGTGCTTTCCCTCAGTGATGAACCGGAACATACGGCGCTGAGGGTTGAGCCGCTGGATGAAACGTGCAGGGAATTAAACCGACAGTATTTGCTGCCGGTAGGGTATGGGGGAAATAATCTTTTCCTTACGGACTGGAGTGAACAGGATTTTGGGAATCTGGATTTTTATGATTTATTCGACAGGTTCTATCCTGATATCTATGAGCAGCCGGTTCCTTTTACGCCGGATGATGATTTAGACGCCGGGGCTGTTTACAGGATACCGGCAGATGTATTTGAACGTGTCATTGACCATCATTTGCAAATCGATCACGAGGAGCTGCAGAGGAAGGCCGCCTATATCCCGGAGGATCAGACTTATGAATACAGGCCGAGAGGGTTTTATGAGGTTGAATATCCAGATATCCCATATCCGGAGGTGGTCAGTTATACGGAAAATGATGACGGAACTTTCACTCTGACTGTGAATGCCGTATACCCGGAGGAAAACACCTCCAGGGCGTACACCCATAAAACCGTGGTCCGCCCCCTTGATGACGGTGGTTTTCAGTATGTATCCAATCAGATTATTTTTCCGGAGGGCGGCTGTGAGCCGTGGTGGCATTCAGACCGGCTGACGGAGGACCAGTGGAAGGAAATATATGGAGGGGATGATTAGTTGGAAGATTTAAAGCGGTTGTTCAGAAAGGGAAGTCTCCTGCTCATCCTGTTATGTCTGGCAGTGGCAGCCGGGAGCTTCTTTACAGGCTTTAAGGAGGACAAAGGCCGAAAGCAGCCGGGAGAATCCTGGGAAATGGCTATGGAGATTTCCGGCAGCGCTGCCACAGGCAATACCGGGGCAGGAGACAATGGGAAAGAACCACAGGAATCTCTGTCATCACCATATTTTTTAGAAGAACCGGAAAGCCTGCTCAGTGAAGTCGAGGAAAAAGAACTGGAAAGCAGTGCTTTGTCAGCCGCCAAGCAGGTGCAGGAGGTATACAGGTATGCAGCAATAGAGGAAGATGCGCCCTATACTTATACGGTCAGGGATTTCTCCAGGGAGCAGAGGAACCGGGTGGTATCCATGCTGGGAGAGGCCGGATATGTAAGCGTTACTGATGGGGCAAATATGGAAAACCATAACCGTGTCCGGGACTTTTATTCTGCTTATTTGAAAGGGCAGGACAGCCTGGTTACTATTTTTGACGTGAATTTGGATGGGCTGATCGGTGCTTATACGTTTATACACAGGAAAGGAAACCTGCAGACCTTCTATGTACAGATCGGATGGAGGGAAGGGGGCGTACCGGAAATTATATCTACCGCTGTCAGTGATATTGCGGAGATAAAACTGACAGAAAAGGGATATTTTATTTACGCCTATACGGTACAGCTCTACCATTCCAGCCTGCGCCAGTTCTGGCGGGCGGCTCCGCTTTCTGACCGGTGCAGGGAGTTGACAGAAAAATATCTGGACGGACTTAGCTATGTCAATTACAATGTCCTTGTAACGGACTGGGACAGCAGCAACGTGGAGGATATCCTGATGCCATGCATGTTTGAGGACTTGTACCGCATGGATACGGGAGAGATTCTGCGGCCAGAAAACGGGGAGATACCTGCAGAGGTATATGAACGGATTATGACCACGTATTTTCCGGTCACAAAGGAACGGATAAGGGAGATATGCGATTATCGCGCAGACACAGACAGCTATCCGTATGAAATGATCTTTTCCAGCCCATATCCGCCTTTTGGGGAAGTGGTGGGGGATAAAGAGAACCCAGACGGAACGCTGACCCTCTTTGTAGATGGGGTATGGCCGGATTATAACTCTGACCGTGCGTTTACCAACATCATAACCGTCCAGCCCTTTGATGACGGGACATTCCGCTATTTATCCAATTCCATAGAGAAAAAGGAGCTGGAGATTCCCGGCGTATAGGGGGTTAGAATGTTATGTTCAAGGGAGAAATACAGTGAGAAATGATATGTCAGAGTGGCTGATTAAGGAAGGCTGCCCTTCCATTGCCTATCGGGTAAGGAAGGAAATCATACAGGAACCCATAAGTCGGCAGGAGGATATCTATTATCAGAACCAAATCTGTTCGGAACCCAAGGTGCAGAAAATCTTATCCTGGCAGGGTTCTGACGGATATTTCGGAGAAAGGCTCCATACCGCACCTTCTAAAAGCAGAATCTGGACACATGAGGGGTGTGTACGCTGTCTGCTGGAAATGGGGCTGCCAAAAGAAAACGAGAATGTATGGAGTGCCCTGGAGGTAATGTTTTATCCCGGCTGGGGGAAGGAATGCGAGAATAGCCGGGCGGCAAATGTATTTAAGTATGAGATGATACGTGCAAGTCTGTTGGCGCAGGCTGGCTATGAGGATAACAGGCGGGTTGGGGAGTGGGTGGAAGATGCGCTGCAGGGGTTTCGGAATCTTGCGGATGCCAAAAGCTATACGGATTTCGTTTACAGGAGCTCCAATCAAAAGCTCATTTTTAAAGAGGGAATGTATATCCCTGTCATTTACCGGTTCTTTCCAAGCTTGGTTGAAATGATAATCCATTTTCGTCCAAAAAGTGTGATATTCTGGTTGTGATAAGCTAGGAGATTTATCAAATCAACAAACAATGGAAAGAACCCATTTACCATTTACGTTTGCTTGCGTTTACTGATTTTTGGAGGACAGACGAGAATAAAGATATGGTGAAAAGGGCCTATAAAAAACTGTATGAATGGCTGCCTTTTCCGCCCATGTATTATAAGTCCAAAACCCATCCGGTAGCGCCTTTAGGGAATGTATGCTGGGCTGTAAACCGGAATTTCCGGGAGGATATCGGATTTTTCTGGCTTCAGTTTTATGAACTGTCCGCCCGGATGGGTATGCTGGGAACGGAATCGCCGTTTTGGAGGCATTTCGAGGAACTGAAGGGACATGTTTTACAACAGAAGGACAGTATAAAGCAATATACCAGAAAGCGGAAAAAGATGTATGTGAACTGGTCCGGTTACTCCGGTATGGCGCTGGAGGGGGAGTGGGAACTGGAACAGCAGAGGATACGGGATTTTATATTTCGGATTTTGCTGATCGATCATTATGGTAACAGGTTTTGACCTTCATTTACTCAGCCCGGCCAGATTCTCCTCCATTTTGTCCATCACCCGTTTCCTCTGCGCTTCTGTGAGAAATCCGTCCGATATTGCATCGTCCAGAATCTCTGCCACCTCTTTCATATCATTTCTATAGGTTTCAGCAGTCAGAGGCACATTCCGGTTCACAAGCTCTGGCCGCATGACAATGGTTGGGTTAAAGGAGACTAGGATTGATTCGCTCTCCATAAGAAACGTTCCCTTATAAATGACAAATTCCCCTTTCCCATTGTCAGCTTTCAGGCGGTTCAGATCCTGTTCCATGGCTATGGCGTCCGGGTCTTTCTCCCCCCTGTCTGCTTTTACGGCATCTACGATTCTTTGGTATTCTTCCACAGAGTACAGTTCAAAGATACCTCCAAGGGTCGGGTCATCCTTCCGGGAGTTCAGAGAAAAAGTACCGGAGGGCATTGCGCCATAAACGGTGATACAGCTTATAACCATGACAAAGGAAAGGAGGATTCCTGTGAGGGAAGCTTTTTCTTTCTTATTCATGATATGAAGGACACGTTCTTTCATAAGACTTTGCCCAAAACCGGAAGTCAGAAGATGGATTCCGGCTCTCTTTGCTTCCAGTTCCACCAGTAAGTCAGCATAAAGCTTTCGGTTTTCTCCTCCCACGGCCCGGACTACGGCTTCATCGCAGGCCAGCTCCATATCCCGGCAGGCCAGGGCAGCCATGAGCCATACCAGAGGGTTAAACCAGTGGCAGACGCAGGATACGGTCAGGCACAGCTTTTTCAGTGCATCCAGATGCCGGATGTGGGCTGCTTCATGCTCCAGGATCAGCTTTATGCTCTCTTTGTCCGCCCAGTCGGTCTGTTTTGGAAGCAGGACCACCGGAAAAAAGATACCATAGGTTAAAGGGGAATCAATCTCGTCCGAAACCCGGACGGTAATTCTGCGGAAGGAACGCTTCTGCTCCAGCCACATGGGAATCCAGGAAGATTCTTTAAGGGGGATTGCTGTGCGGTATTTCTTCATACTGGTGACATGAAGGTAAGCGATATACAGGCTGACAGACACAGCGCCGCAAAGCCACAGGATTTTAAGGAGATTCCATCCAAAGTCCGGTCCGGCTCCGGCTGTCTGCCAGGTTCCTGCTGAAAGGGGTAAAGCTGCGGTGATATCCGGCATTTTTCCGCTTAACGAATGCGCCACAGGCACAGGAAAGCCTGTCGGTACGGGAATCATCAGCTTCCACCAGGCAAGCAGCCAGAGCAGCGAAAAAACGGTTCTGGGTATTCTGTCAGAAAAGAATTTCCGAAAGGCCACAGCCATCAGGATCAGAACGGAAGCCGAAAGGTTCATCTGCAGCAGGTTCATAGGCTCACTCCATTTCATTGATCATTTGCTTTAATTCCTCCAGTTCCTTTTTTGACAGGGCCTTCTGGGATAACAGCGCCGAAAACAGCAGGGGGACGGAGCCGTCAAAGACACGGTTTACAAATTCCCTGGTATCATCCTGAACTGCCTGTTCTTTGGAAAGGAGAGCCCTACAGACAAAATTCGGCTCCAGGCGTTCGATAAAGCCCTTTTGGATACATTTTTTAATGACCGTGTAGGTGGTATTCTTATTCCAGCCAACGGTATCACGTAAGGTCAGGGAAATCTGTTTGGCTGTCACTTCTCCTTCTTTCCAGATTACTTCCATTACTTTTCGCTCGGAATCAAACAGTGTCTTTTCCATATCCGTGTTCACCTCGTATTCATTTTGTGTATATTCTTTATCGTACATTTCCTATACACTATCACAGTAGTCTGTTGATGTCAATGAATAACCGCTGGATATGGCTGAGCAGTATAGTTATAACTTGTCCGCATTTTCATAAATTGTCTTTTTATCCTGATCGGACAACAGTTTTTCAATAATAAAAGCAATCGCAAAGACAACCAATAGATTAAGACCAAACCTAATCAGTGTAAATGGCGCTCCCAAAGAGGATATTTCAAAAAAGAGCAGGGGAATACGGATACTTGCGCTTGCGCAGAGGAAAATCAGCACGTTTGAAATCCTGCTTCCCTTTTTTAACAGTACCCCGGCAACAGGCAGCAGCGCATATAAGGGAACAGCCGTTATCATTCCCGACAACATGGCAACGACAATTCCTTTTATGCCGGAATCAGCTCCCATAATTCGTATCATTTTTTCCCGTTCAACCCATACGTCCATCAGCCCGATACATATGAAAACCGGCGTAAGTATGAACAGGAAGTTGATAACGTTTTTTCCGCTAAAAGCCAATGCGGTTTTTCCAATCTGCGGGGCATATAGCCAAACGATACCGTTGCAGAGCACAATCATAAATAGAAACCAATATTTTCGTATTGCTGTTTTCATTTGAGAAAAACCCCCATTAAATAAGCAGTAATAAAAGAGAATAGAAACGCAAGTACATTCCGGAGAATGGCTGTTTTCCTGCCCAGATATTTTATCTCTACCGGGATTGTGATAATCCCAACCGTGGTAAGTGCGGAAACAAAGACCGCCATTTGTGTGAGTCCTGCGCCGCTTTTCAAAAGTTCCGCAACAATGGGAAAGGCAATCATTACGGGGATTAACGTAATTGCGCCAATAAACGAGGTTAAGAGCATACCGGTAAATCCCGTTTCCTCGCCGATCATGCGCCTGATTGTTTCCGGTGAAAGCACCGCAAGTGCCAATCCAACAAAAAGCAGGATAGCCACAAATTGCGGTAGAACGCCTGTAAACATTTTCCACGCTTTTTTTAAGGACAACAATGTTTTACTCTTGTCTTTCACAAAGGAAAGGATGAGTAAAACCGCTGCTAAACCGTAAAACCAATAAGTAAAAACTGTGTTCACCTTTACCACCATCCTCCCTCAAACGCCTTTTTTAATGGGGAAAGCACCAGCAGCGCAACACCGCCGCCTAAAAGGGCTGTGAATAGCTGCGGTATAGAGAACATATTAGAAATAACCGATGCCTGCGGTTCGGGTAATCTTAAAAGCAATGGAACGGCTATTTGTGCAACTCCGATGTATAGAATTAAGAATTTACCGGTTGCCGCCACGACTAAAGCGATCATTTGCGAGGTATGCTTATGTCCCCAATGCCGGTTGCCTATGAAGTGCCAGGTCAATATGAGGGTAATGTTCCCTGCTATGATAAACGGTATCAGGCTCCAAAGCGGGCCGATCCCGATCAGCTTTGCCATGACAGGCGAAATGACAGCGACACAAAGCCCCGACATCATACCGCAGGTCATAACGGAGATGACCAGCAGCATATTTACAACAGACCCCGTAACAATGGTATTTCCCAAGGAGGCGGTAGCCGCCTGTAATACCACAAGCAAAGCAATAAAAACCGCTGTGCGTGTAATCCAAAGTGTTTTTCCCTTGTTGTTCATAGTTTTGATTTCCTTTCTCTTGCTTTTCAACTGCCATTATAGTATAATCTGCTCAAATCATCTGTTGCACACGCAACAAAAGTGAGGGCGCAGCTATGAACGAATTGATAGAAGATCTGAAACAAACAAACCTGTTTTCAGGTATTGAACCGCAGGAAATTGACGGGCTGCTTCATTGCCTTTGCGCCAGGTATGTCCGTTATGTCAAGGGCGACAGGATTATTGAAGAGGGAAACAAGGTATATGATTTCGGTATCATGTTATCAGGGCATGGACGAGCGATAAAGTGGGATTCGTCCGACAGGGTTATTATTATTACCCTGCTGAAAAAGGGAAGCGAAATAGGTGTTATTCTAGCAGCAAGTTCAGACCATAAAAGCCCTGTTACTGTGGAGGCGCAGGATGATGTTCTGGTATTGCAGATCCCTTTTGAACGTGTTTTAACCAGGTGTAAAAAGGCTTGTCCCCGGCATGATCAGCTGCTGCGCAACTATATCAACATTGTCGCTGAAAAAGGGCTTGTATTGCATGAACGTATTGATTGTCTGCTGCGTCCGACCATACGGGAAAAAATATTGACCTATCTATGGCGGATGTCCCGGGAACAACAAAAAAGGACATTTACCATTCCCATGAATAGAAACGCAATGGCTGAATATCTTAACGTGGAACGCAGCGCACTTTCACGGGAACTGTCCTATATGAAGCGTGATGGGGTCATTGATTATCATAAAAATACCTTTCGATTGCTTTGAGCGAATCACATATTTATTCCATAATCAGGGGCTGTCAACTTAAGTGCGACAGCCTCTGGTTGTTTATATGTCCTGTGCCCTGTTCGTTCCACAATGCTGACATGGGGCGACTGTGTTTCGGGATGTAAGGCCGTTGTTCGGTTTTCTAATTTTTTCAAAATGACTGTGACCTAAACGATTATTTTTCGAGAAGATAGATGAAGAACTCTATCTGGGGGCAAAGGAGGCATGGAAATGGAAGATGACAGCATTATCAACCTTTATTGGGCGCGCTCTGAAAATGCAATATCAGAAACATCTAAAAAGTACGGAAATTACTGCTACTCCATCGCTTATGGCATCCTCGGAAATATAGAGGACGCAGACGAAAGTGTAAATGATACTTACCTTGACGCATGGAACAGCATTCCGCCCCACCGTCCGTCTATCCTCTCAACATTTTTAGGTAAAATTACACGGAGAATATCTATTGACAAATGGCGTGGACGTACTGCAAAAAAGCGGGGCGGCGGTGAGATCGTGCTGGCACTTGACGAACTGTCTGACTGTATTCCGTCTAACCAAAACGTAGAGCATGAGGTGGAGGCCGCAGAATTGGTACAGCTCATTGACAGTTTCGTTATGTCGCTGTCTCCTATGGAACGCCGGGTTTTCATCTGCAGGTATTGGTATTTTGACCCGATTAGCGAGATTGCTCAAAGATTTGGGTTCTCACAAAGCAAAGTAAAGATGATGTTACACAGGCAACGGAAAAATCTTCTAAACCGGTTGGAAAGAGAGGAATTTTTGTAATGAAAGCTGAAAATATTTTGGATGCTATTGGAGCGATCAACGATGAGGCCGTGCAAGATGCGAGAGCATATAAGCGCCCCCGATACAATAAAGCGGTCAAATGGGGGGCTATGGCAGCTTGTGCTGGCCTGATTATCACAGCAACAGCACTGACACTACCGGGCATTTTGAGGGAACCGAGCAGCGGCCCGAACATTCCCGGCGGCATTATTACTCCAGGGGAACATCCGGAGGGTGTTGACCCGGTAATTGAAAGTATGGCTGTATATCCGGCCACCGAGGATATTCGAGATGTTTTAGATGCGACCATAGAAAGCGTTGATGAGAATACCGCCTATGGAATACCGGGATTGGGGAATCATTTGCCTGCTGATTTGCCCGCTGGCTATCATTTTGGCAAGGCCAGTCTATATGAAACAACTATGAAAAGCGGAACAAAATATCACTTACTTCGAGTAATTTATACAACAGGCAATGATGAAATAACAACGGCTCCCGCTAACGATGATGGCGGGGTTGCAGTTGCAGACCCAAACCTATTTGGTTCAAGTTTTCTTGTTCTCATTATGGACTATGAACCAAGGACAAATGCACCTATTTACTCTTTTGAGGATTTGCGAGAATATTTAGAAACAAAAGACGACAATGGAATATTTCATTTTGCTTATGAGGATGTGTATATTGGGTTTTCCCCAGATGACCTTTCTGCGGAAGAAATCCTTGATGTAGTTCATTCTATTCCATAAAGCATGTTCACAAAGATAATGCCAACGGAAAATTTTCCGTCAGCAGATTGATATTTCCTATGGACTTGTGGGAGTACTCCCTGTTCAATGACCTGAAAAACGGAGAAACGGCATAGCCGAAGCTGCGCCGTTTCCCGAAAACAATCCCATGCTGTTTTATGAATGCCGCGACGAGGCTTTCTACATACATTTTTTGATAGTAGTCTGTTGATGCTCTCATTTATACATCAATATTACCTACAATAATGCTGATGTACTTCGTATATCTTTTGTTTCATTAGCTCCACAAGTTCTGGCGGTTCTAAGACAGTTGCGTTGATTCCAAATGGTAGGAAATAATCGGCAACCCAATCCAAAGTTGCATGACGTATTTCCATGTCGATGATACCGCCGCCTGTTGGGAATGTTTTTAATCCCCTTGCCAGTAAAAATTCAGTTTCGCAGCGTTTAACACCTATATCGGTTAGCTGAATCTTTATGTGGTAATCATTTCCGATTTCTAATTCTTCAAGATATTCTTGAATGGACGTAGGAATAGGATATTTCCCTACTGGATATGGTTTTTCCTCTATTATTTCTATAATACGGTCAATACGAAACTCTCTGATTTGGTTAGCAACGGTACAGTATGCGGGGCAATACCAAAGCCCATTCATAGCATACAGCCCTATCGGTATAATTGTGCGTACACTTTCAGAATGTGTTGATGAGTACCGTATTGTTGCTGAATGGTGATTGACGGCAATATGAAACATTGGTTTAAGTAGTGGTGAATCGCAGTGCCTGTCTGGAATCCAAAATACTACACTATTTTGAATTTGTGCAATACTGCTTTGTATATCTAAGGGCAGACAGTTCAAAAATTTTTTCAACACAGATATTGTTTCCTGTTCAAAAGGTAAATCGTGATAGAATTTCAAGGCTTGACAGGCAAAGAATATAGCTTTGGCTTCAGTCTCTGAAAAAGTGATAGGCGGCAAAATGCGCTCTTTCAAGATGTGATACCCGCCAGTAGCACCGACTTCGGAATAAAGTGGGAATCCAGCCTGTTCTAATTCTTGCAAATCGCGGAGTATTGTCCGCTTTGACACAGAAAATTCTTTTGCTAATTCGCCTACTGTAAAATCCTTTTTTGCATTTATCGTTATCATCATTTCAATAAGCCGTTCTGCTTTTGACATTTTTAAAAACTCCTTTCCGAATGGTGACAGCCGTTGTCACTATTCCATGATAGACTATCTATGTACCAAATGCAATATGATACTTAGACGAAAGGACAAGATGTTATGAATAAAAACGTGATTGAAATGGTTATTTTTCAGACAAACCAAGAAGTGACCGAGGAACATTTTTTACGAATGTATCACAAATTGAATGAGGTGCTTGAAAAAGATATTGCCGGATTTATAAAACGGTCATTAACAAAGGATTTAAAGCAGGATAAATGGGTTGAAATGATTTGGTGGGAATCAATGGAGGCAGCACAGGGTGCTTTGGAAAAGTTGCCGCAGGTTACGGAATTTCGGGAGTATTGTTCTGCTTTAACAGACGGGGGAACAATGATGTTCCATTTGGAGGAAATGGCATGACACCAAACGATATTCTTTCCTACTGCCAGTCTAATTTGAAAGATGTTGTATTGGTAGAAAGCTGGGGAGAACGAGGGATTTTTTATAATCCAAACGGAGTTTTGAAACGGGGAGTATATGTTTTAACTGTTAAAGAAAAAGACGGTGATAATGATAAAGGCTCTATGTTGAACCGTGATAATGTATATCGTGTGAATGTCGGTTTAAGGAAACAGACCTTTATTAAAAAATTTGGGTATATTCCAGAGCGTCCGCCTGCTGGAAAAATCGTAAAAATGGATTATGATTTTACCGTTTTAGATACCATTATTCCCCACCCTGTCTACGCATGGATGAGCTGGGTATGTGTTTTAAATCCCTCTGATAAGACCTTTGAGGATTTCAAGGCAATGATACAAGAATCCTATGATTTTGCAAAAGAAAAATTCAACAGAAGAAAAAAGTAAATAATGCAACAGAAGCGGCGACAGTTCAGTGCTGCCGCCCCTCTGATATATAAATGCAACTGTAAACAATGTAACCCCCATGTGGGAGAAATACCACCTTTGACATTAGCAAATGGTAGTATTTGTTTATAAATTCCCTTTCAATCCAATTTCCATAGCCTTTTCTTTCATACCCTCTATGGTTTCACGAATGATGTAGTCCAGCTCAACTCCCAGCATTTCACAACCATTTTTGACCACATCACGATTGACGCCTGCGGCAAAGGAACGGTCTTTAAACTTCTTTTTGACGGACCTCACCTCTAAATCTAATACGCTTTTAGAGGGGCGCATGAGGCACAGTGCGTTAATCAGTCCTGTCAGCTCATCGATTGTAAACAATACCTGTTCCATTTTGCTCTCCGGCTTTGTATTGGTACAGATACCATAAGCGTGGCAGTTCGTAGCCCGGATATACACATTGTCGATACCATGCTCCCGCATGATTTCCTCCGCCTTTTTACAATGTTCCTCCGGGAATTTCTCATAGTCAAGGTCATGCAGCAAACCAGCCACGCCCCAAACTTCTTCATCTTCTCCGTTAAGCCTTGCAAAGTGACACATGACCGCTTCAACAGCCAAAGCGTGTTTCCGTAACGCCGGGGTTTTTGTGTATTCGGTCAGTAGTTCCCAAGCTTCTTCTCTTGACATTTTCCTTTCCATTATGAAAGCCTCCTATAAAATTATATTTATTCCACTGTATCACATAGCGGTACAGCAAGAACCCTTGACAGGGTAATGCTATCGAAAACAGACCTGAACTAAAACCATATATAAAACTGTTCCAGCGGCAATGCTGAGGAGCGTGTTTTTCTTCCATTTATGGAGAATAGAAATGAAGCCAATGGCAATCAGTTCAGGCAGTCCGTGATAAGAAGTAAAGACAGCGTCTTTCAAACAGTACACCACCAGCAGCCCAATGACAGCATAAGGCAGGACCGTTCCTAAATATGTGATAAAGGCCGGCGGCGTTTTTCCCTCTGGGAAAATGAAAAATGGTACAAATCTTGTTATCATCGTTCCCAGCACAACCACCAGAATCGTGACAATACGTTGTATCGTTGTCATTGTACGGCCTCCTTTTTCTTTCTTTCCAACAAAAAGCAGCAGATAATCAGCGCCATAGCCGGCAAAATAAAATTACCGCTTCCAAAAATGATCAGACAAAGCAAAGAACACCCTATTCCCACGAGGGCTGACCGGTGATTGTCCGATTCTTCCCATTGGTTAATAAACATAACGACAAACAATGCTGTCATAACAAATTCAATCCCTGTGGTATTGAAATGAATCACATATTCCAAAAGCGCTCCCAAAGTTGCCCCAAAAACCCAGTAGATTTGATTAAGCATGGTGACAAAAAACATAAACCAGCCTTTGTCTACATCCGGGGCCGGGGTAACTGTGCAGTTAATGGTAAAAGATTCATCACACATTCCATAGATTAAATACCATTTTTTCCACCCGACATTTTTATACTTATCCAACATGGAAACCCCGTAAAACAAGTGGCGGGCGTTTACCATGAGCGTAAGAAAAAATGCATACAGGGGATTAAATGCAGACAAAAGTAAATTGACTGTAACAAATTCCATAGAACCTGCAAAAATAAAAAAGCTCATCAGTATGGGATAAATAAAAGGAAAGCCCTTGCTTCTCATTAGAAATCCATAGGAAATCCCTAAAAATAGAAATCCCACACAAATTGGTATGGTATAAGGCAATGCGGCCTTGAATGCTTTTGTTTTCATTTTCTGATTGCTCCTTATTTTTCTTGATTTTTTTGCAAAGACCATCTATAATTGTTTTGTTATAATAAACAAATGTACAACATATCGAACAGATTTGTTTTTAATATTTTACAATCGTTCGGTTTATTTGTCAATTAGGAGGATGCTATTTTATGGAACTGGGAAAAATTATAGCAAGGAACCTGAACGAATTGAGGATGGAGCGAAACTTAACGCTGGGTCAATTATCAAAGATTTCAGGAATCAGTAAGGCTATGTTATCGGATATTGAAAAGGGAGATAGCAACCCGACAATCAATACGATCTGGAAGATTGCAAATGGACTGAAAGTACCCTATACAAAGCTAATGGAGAATGTAGAAAAGGAAGCTACCGTTGTCCGAAAATCCGAGCCAACCGTACAGACAGGAGAAACAGAGCATTACCGCATTTATTGTTATTTTACCAATACTCCTGTCAGGAATTTTGAATTATTCTATGTGGAATTGGACGCTCATTCGTCAAATGCAACGGTTGGACATTCTG
>ERZ808044.994-NODE-994-length-19752-cov-3.982567_pt1 | contig 19752 bp, 18 predicted proteins | sample MGYA00380195_ERZ808044 | MGnify/ENA primary metagenome ERZ808044 (study PRJEB31490, sample SAMN06133423) | mouse gut metagenome | isolation source: Z7_2 | host: mice | place: China: Chengdu | collected 2015-05 ...
TTGCAGCTTTTCAGGCCCGGTATCTCACAGATATCGGCATTTGAAATGCCGCAGGCCATTTTTTTACGCCATTACTTTCAAAAAGGCCACGATATTACCGGACAGCAACACTCCTCTGTTGCCATAAATCTGCCCTTTGATTTATGGAAGCCATACGATATTGTATAATTTTTTACCCCTCAAAATTGCTGTTGCATCATCCTAAATCAATAAAATTAATTTAATTTTAATTTTTTTTTTGATAAATCAGTACAAATAAGCTTGTGTTTTTCTGTTTATATAGATAAAATTATATGATTATAGAAAAAAGTATTGACTTTATATATTTTTTTATATATCATGAGGGTAATTCTTCAGTCCGACGCTCTGCCGGACACTGTAAAGAAGGATAAAATCCCACTAAAAGGAGTTGTTGCCTGGTATGAAGAAGATCGAAACCCAGTATTCTGTACGGGATGGAGGCCATTACAGCCCCGGTATGATCTGCAATGGGACTTTATATGTTTCCGGACAGCTTTCCATCGACCCGGAAACCGGAAAAGCGCCGGAGGGTTTCCACGCTCAAGCCGCCCAGGCTTTGCGAAATCTGGATACAGTTTTATCTGCTGCGGGAGCAGAACGAAGCGATGTTGTAATGTGTCGGGTCTACCTGCCGGATGTGGCTTATTGGCCCGAATTGAACGAAGAATATGCTTTCTTCTTCGGTGATCACAAACCCGCCAGAGTGGTGGTTCCCACCAATAACCTGTATGGAGGCTGCCTGGTGGAAGTGGAAGCAGTCGTTCAACTGAAGCGGGAATGTAAAGTAAACATGAACAGTTAAGAGCCTAAATCATCCAAAAATGTACTTGTCCGAATTTTTATATCAGGAGGCTTCAGGGATGAATTATAAAGAGCTTGATACGCCGGCGCTCATCATCGACCGCGAAAAGATGATAGATAATCTGCATTTTATGCAGGATTATGCCGACCGCCAGGGAGTTGTGCTTCGCCCTCACACCAAGACCCATAAGATGCCGGCTATCGCCAAGCTGCAAGAACAGCTAGGCGCCAAGGGCATCACTGTAGCCAAAGTAGGCGAAGCTGAAGTCATGGCTCAAAACGGTTTGCAGGATATTTTTATTGCCAATGAAATCGTCGGAAAGCAGAAACTGGAACGTATCCGTGCCCTTGTCCGCAGCGGTATAACCATTTCCTTCGCAGTAGATACCCCCTGTCAGGTGGAGGCCGCAGAAGAAGTATTCGCCCAAGAGGAGAACCCCGCACGGTTGCTGATTGAGATTGAAGTGGGCGAAAATCGTTCCGGGATTATTCATGAAGCGGATTTTACTGCATTGCTTGAGACTATCCGCAGATGCGCGCATGTAGAATTTGCAGGTATTTTCTCTCATGAAGGCCATTGCTACAACGCCGAAACAGTGGAGGATTGCCGCGAAAAATTCATCATCAGCCAAGAGCGTACCCTTTCCTTTGCGCGCCTCGCACGGGAGTTGGGTATGATTCCTCAAGTTGTAAGTATCGGTTCCACTCCCTCTCTGATGAATGGATTTGATATTCTGCCCGGCATTACAGAAATCCGTCCTGGCACTTATGTGCTGATGGATGCCAGTCAGGGACATGCCATCGGTACCCTGGACCGCTGTGCAGCTACAGTTCTGACCACCGTTATCAGCCGGCCCACTGCTGAAAGAGTTATTACTGATGTAGGAGCTAAAGGCCTTACCGCTCAGACTCGTCAAAAAGGTATTTGCGCCACTCCTGGACTGGGAACAGTCAAGGGATTTGAAAGCGTACATATTTTTGATGTATATGACGAACATGCCATCATCTATGATAAAGCTTTCCGTGATGAGGTCCGTGTAGGAGACAAGGTAGAGTTCTATCCTGTCCATATCTGCCCTGTATGCAACCTTTATGAAAAAGCGGTACTGGTTTCCAATGGCGATGTTGTAGAGGAGATTCCGATTCTCTGCCGCGGCCGCTTACAATAAGGAGGAGAAACAATGTCTGTATCTTTAAAAGCAGCTCTGGTACAAATGCAAGTACAGCCCAAAACCTGCGACAGCCTGGCCCTGGCAGAATCTTTTATTAAAAAAGCTTCTGCAGCAGGTGCAGATTTGGTTTTGCTGCCGGAAATGTTCTGCTGCCCTTATCAGAACAAAAATTTCCCCTTGTATGCACAGAGGGAAGGAGAAGAAATCTGGCTGGAACTTTCCCGAATGGCCAGAGAGCAAAACCTGATTCTGGCTGCCGGTTCCGTACCGGAACGGGACGAAGATGGGAAAATTTACAACACCGCCTATGTTTTTGACCGTCAGGGAAACCAGATCGCAAAACACAGAAAGATGCATCTATTCGATATTGATGTATCCGGAGGGCAGTCTTTCCGGGAATCCGATACACTTACCGCGGGCAACAGTATCACCACTTTCGACACCGAATTTGGTGTAATGGGGTTGTGCATCTGTTACGATTTCCGTTTTCCCGAATTAAGCCGGCTGATGGTAGAGCGAGGAGCAAAGGTAATCCTGGTGCCTGCTGCTTTCAACATGACGACCGGTCCCGCTCATTGGGAAATTTTGTTCCGTACCCGGGCGCTGGATAATCAGGTCTTTACTTTGGGAGCCGCGCCAGCCAGAGACCCTTCCTCCGGCTACACTTCCTATGGCAATTCCATCGCAGTTTCCCCTTGGGGGGATGTATTGGACCGACTCGGAGCAGATCAGGAAATGCTCGTGTGTACTCTGGAACTGGACCGGGTAGCTCAGGTACGCCGCGAGCTGCCGCTGCTTGCCCATCGCCGCAAGGATGTATACACACTGATTGAAAACCGGTGAGCAGTCTGTGAGAGGCATGCATTGATTTTTTGATTGGAGGAGAGTATTCATGTCAAACCAGATGGAGAGAAACAAGCCCGACAACACGCAGCAGGACAGTCTGAGCACGAAAGGCCGTTGGCCCGTATTTATCAAATTGTTCGCGGTTTGCGGCGTTACATCCGCTCTCGGGGAGATCATCGGCACCTTCAAAGTTCCTGTGGGACCGGGCAGCCTGATCATTCTGCCTATGATCTTCGCAATGATCCTGGCAGTGCTTATCACCCCCGATGCACTGGGAAGAAAAATTGAGGCGTTTAAAAAAATATGCAGTGAAAAGGAAGTTAAGCTGTCTGAGAACATTATGATGCTGGTACTGTTGATCCTGGGCGTCAAGTTGGGCATGGCTGCCGGTCCCAACATTACAAAGGTCATAGAGGCAGGACCTGCTCTGATCCTGCAGGAGTTCGGCAACCTGGGCACTATGGTCGTTGGTCTGCCCGTCGCAATGCTGCTGGGAATGCGGCGTGAAGCGGTAGGCGCAACGCTTTCCATTTGTCGCGAGCCTACTTTGGGACTTGTTTCTGAAATTTATGGCATCGATTCTCCCGAAGGCATCGGCGTCATGGGTACTTATATGGTAGGAAATCTGTTTGGTACAATTTTCTTTGGCCTGCTGGGGTCCTTCGGTGTGTTGACCGGTATCCATCCGTATGCACTGGCTATGGCCTGTGGTATGGGTTCCGGCTCTATGATGACAGCAGCTTCCCAGGCTCTGGCAGCCAGTGTCCCTCAAATGTCTGAAGAAATACTGGCCTTTGCTGCAACTTCAAACATTTGTAGCAACGTGGACGGACTGTATATGGAACTGTTCATCGCCCTGCCCGTAGCCAACTTCATATATAAAAAATTGTCTGCGGTCATGAAAAAGAACCAAGCCAGCGCCTGAGACTGCAGGCCGCAACAGAGGAGGATATCGCTATGACAAAGACTCTTAACCAATTCAAAGCCCTGGTGCTCTGCGGCGTCGTTATTCTGATGACCCAGTGGGTCAATCTGATCAAGGGCGGCGTTTCCTTTGAGGCAGGTAAAGCCTGTATTGGTATGCTGTGCATCATCGTCATCTGTGTACTGGCGCTCAAGATCAAGGAGCTTATCCCTTGGAAGATTCCCGCTTTCGCATGGGCTTCCCTGTTGGCTCTGCTGTTGACCACCCCCTGGTCGCCTGTTGACGGCATTCTGCTCGATATGACCGCACAGATATCATCCGGACAAATCGGTACAGTGATTTTGGCTGTGGCCGGTATCTCTATTGGAACCAAATTGAATGACATCAAACGTTTGAGTTGGAAGATGATTCTGGTAGCCATTGTGGTGTTCTGCGGCACATTTTTTGGATCCGCCCTCATCTCCCAGGCAATCCTGAGTCTCCAGGGCATGATCTAACTTTATAAGCCTATTGAAATCAAAAGGAGGCTGCATCCTATGGACAAGGAACAAATGAAGCAACTGGTGATCCAACAGATAGATCGGGACCGAGATGCCATCCTGGCCTTGGGTAAGGAAATTTATCAGCACCCTGAAACCGGTTATCGTGAAGTCCGCACAACCGAGACTCTTGCCAAAGCGTTGGAGGAGCTGGGTTTGTCCGTGGACAGAGGCATTGCTTATACCGGTTGCCGCGGCTATGCAAACAAAGGCAGACCGGGACCGAAAATCGCCGTTATGGGGGAACTGGATTCTGTGGTTTGCCGCAATCATCCTGATTGTGATCCCACGACCGGCGCCATACATGCCTGCGGTCATAACATTCAGGTCTCTGTCATGTATGGCGTGGCAGCCGCATTGCTCCATTCCGGCGTGATGGAGCAACTGGACGGCAGAGTCGACTTTATAGCCGTGCCCGCAGAAGAATATATTGAGCTGGACTATCGCAAAAGCCTGCGCGATGAAGGAAAGATTCGTTTTTATGCAGGCAAAGCGGAGCTTGCTTATCGTGGAGCGTATGACGATGTGGATATGTGCGTGATGGCTCACAATTTCCCCATTGAAGCGGACGGTTATAAGTGCGCCCCCATGAATACCGGCAACGGTTTCATCGGCAAAAAGACCCATTTCCTAGGCAAACAATCTCATGCGGGCGCCGCGCCCTGGGATGGCGTAAACGCGCTGAATATGGCTGTCATTGCAATCAACAGTATGCATGCTCAGCGTGAAACCTTCAAGGACATGGATTGCGTACGTATCCATCAGATTATCAATCGAGGCGGTGATATCGTCAATGCCGTGCCGGATGATGTGGAGTTGGAAACTACTGTCCGTGCAAGGAATCTGACTGCCCTGCGGGATGCTAACGATAAAGTGAACCGCTGTATCCGAGGGGCGGCCATCGCTATGGGCGGAACCGCTTCAGTCGAGGATAGCCCCGGACAAATGCCGCTGGCAGCCGATAAAACCATGGCGGCTATTTTTAAAGATAATGCCGTTCGCTTCTATCCGGAGGACAAGATCCTCCCCTGCATGGAAAGCACCGCTTCCTTTGACATCGGCGATCTGTCCCTGTTTATGCCGGTACTCCATTGCATCACTTCCGGCGTAGAGGGAGGTCTTCATTCTAAGGATTACCGCGTTATCGACCTGGACGACGCTTTTATCATACCGGTAAAAATGCTGGCATGCACCGTGATTGATCTGCTGGCGGATGGCGCTTCCGGCGCCGCGCGGGTCAAAGAAAACTTCAAACCAGAAATGACAAAAGATGCATATATTCAACTGCTGATGTCTCTTGAACAAAATATCACTTATAAAGACTGAACATCATAGCCCCGGAAAACAGGCCCGCCTTATGGGTGGACCTGTTTTCCATTGCATTTGCTTTTTCTGCAATCATGCTCGCTTCTTACAGTCAGAGAATTTGTTGCACCATTTTTTTAAAAGTGTTATGATAAATTATACATCAATTTTTACAAAGCAGACAAAGAGAGGAGGAAAGCGTTGCTTCCCGCCCCGGACAGCGCGCTAAGTTCATGATCAAACCCATTTTGGCTCAATATATTCCTCTTGCGCATATGATTGCTCAAACCATTGGCGACGATTGCGAAGTAGTCCTTCATGACCTGGAAAATCCTCAGCAATCCGTAGTCTATATTGTCAACAACCGTGTTACCGGCCGGCAAGTAGGACAAAGCTTTGACCATCTGGTCCCTCAGGTGATCCTTTCCAAAAAACTCGATCACGACATAGTGACAAACTATTATTTCCACACAGCAGACGGCAGACTCATCAAATCCTCCACTGCCCTGCTTAAAGATTTTGGAGGCAAAGTTGTGGGGGCATTGTGTATTAACATCGATACCACTAAAATCTCCCAACAAATTGAATGGCTTCAAAGCCTGATGCCCGGATCAGAAGAAAACGCTGCTCCGGCGGAAGTTTCTCAGGAAGAATTAACCCATGTCAGCGAGATCGTCACCGACCTGATTGACAAAATCATTGGAAATAAAGATATGGCAAGGCTGCGCCGGGAAGAAAAACTGGAACTGATCCGTTTTATGGATCAACGGGGTATTTTCCTGCTGAAGGGCGCGGTGGATCAGGTAGGCAGTCGAATGGGGATCTCCCGGGTGACTGTATATAGCTACATTGACGAAGTACGGGGTAAAAAATGAGCGGGCGTGTTTGGTAATTTTGCCATGAAAGCGCGCCTCCTTTCGGGAGGTACTTGGATTTGTGGTAAAACCAATATATCAAAGAGGCTAACTGGTCCTCAATTTTCATTTATCTTTACAATCCAAAATAATCTCTCCAAGGAGGATAAAGAGATGAAAAAAAGGGTATCTGTTATTGGATACGGCGCACTGGGCAGCATCATCGCTCAATCCTTGACGGGCATGCTCCGAGAGCAATATATTTTATTGGGTATATTGGGCGCAACTCCCCAAGAGCCCATTAAGCCGGCTGAAGAATTGGGATGTAAAGCTTACGGCAGTTTGGAAGCACTGCTTGCAGATACACCGGACTATGTGGTGGAAGCAGCCGGATCAGACGCAGTGCGGCAATATGGCGCCAGGATACTGGCAGCCGGAAGTAATCTCATACTGCTGTCTGTTGGGGCACTGGCTGACGAAACATTTCGTCACTCCCTGGGACAGGCAGCAGAAAAATGTGACTGTAAAATTTATTTGCCTTCCGGTGCTATCGGCGGATTGGATGTTCTGCGGGCCATGCGCCTGATGGACAAAGACATGAAGATCCGTGTTGAAAACAGAAAGGCGCCCCACAGTCTTGAAGGCGCTCCCGGTCTTGCCGGAAAACAACTTTCCATCGAGCGGGAAGAACTGGTCTTTTCCGGTTCTGCGCTGGAAGCAATTCGGAGTTTTCCCAAGAATGTCAATGTTGCTGTAGCAGCCGCCCTATCTGGCGTTGGGCCAGAAAACACGACAGTGGAAATCGTCAGCGTTCCTGGGCTGGAGGAAAACAGCCACTGTATTTACGGACAGAACAAATCTGTACGGGTAACACTGGAGACTTCCTCTTTGCCTGATCCTTCCAATCCCCGCAGCAGTACGCTTGCAGCCTGGAGCGTAGTATCGCTATTGCAAAATCTGGCTTCGCCCTTTCAATTCTGACCATTCCATCAAATAGAATACGGCCCACAGGTTGTCACGATACCTCAGCCAATCCTTTAAAACAGGGGGTGTGTATGCATAAAATATCTCCCATTTTAAGTAAAGCGCCGCCGGCTGCACCGGCGGCGCTTTACTCCCTTCGCAAGCGCACTGGCGGTATCATGTGCCGCCACTTGGACAGCCAGTGCTGAACAGCCCTGTTGAAAGACGGCACAAAACATAGCTTTCCGCCGAATAGTTCCTGTTTTTTGAGCAATATCGAAAGAAGCTTTCGGAGGAGGAACAGAGGCAGATGTTCCTCAATGCAGGAACTTTTGGTAATATCCCCTTTTTAGCTGGCAAAAAAACGCAGGATACAAACGTATCCTGCGCTTTTACACATAATTATACAGTTTTGCTCCCGTTTTGACCTGCCATTTTTACGGTTTTTTGGCCGGTTTTAGACAGGATGGGGACTATTTCATCATGCTGGCAACTTCTTCAGCGAAGTTATCCTCGCGCTTTTCGAGTCCCTCGCCCTTCTCATAACGAACGAATCCCGTCACCTTGATCATACCGCCAAGCGCCTTGGCCGTATTCTCAGTATACTGGCCGACGGTAATATCGCCGTCCTTAACGAACGCCTGATCGAGCAAGCAGTTCTCTTTGTAATATTTTCCGATCCTGCCCTCAACCATCTTGGCGATGATCTGCTCAGGCTTATTTTTGCTCTTAGGATCGTTGGCGATCTGCGCCGCAAGGATCTCCTTTTCCTTATCGATAATCTCAGCCGGAACAGATTCCGCATTGAGATACGCCGGATTAATGGCCGCGACCTGCATCGCAACATCCTTCGCATAAGCCTCAAAACCGTCTTTATCAGCGACATCCGTATCGAAAGTCACCATAACGCCGATACGGCCGCCGCCATGCACATATGTGACAAGCGGGCCTTCCGCGAATGTAAAGCGGCGGATCTTCATATTCTCGCCGATTGTCAAAATCTTGTCGCGCAGCTCCTCCTCAACGGTCATATTCATACCAACCGCTGGCAGCTTCATCAGCGCGTCAATGTCCGCCGGCTTATTGGCCGCAACCGTCTTGGCGCAGGACTTGACAAAATCAATAAATTTCTCATTCTTGGCGACAAAATCTGTCTCAGAGTTGACCTCGATCACAACGCCGACCTTAGTATCCGGATCGACTGTCGCAAGGACAACGCCCTCGGCAGCGATACGACCGGCCTTTTTGGTAGCGGCGGCCAGACCTTTTTCACGCAGAATTTCAATCGCCTTATCCATGTCCCCGTCCGCTTCGGTCAGGGCCTTTTTGCAGTCCATCATACCGCAGTTAGTACGCTCTCTGAGCGCCTGTACATCTTTCGCAGTGAATGCCATGCTGTTAACCTCCGTCTATCGTAAACGTTTGTGTTTTTACTTCGCGGTGGACGCGTCCGCTTCGTTTTCCTTCTCCGCGGCTTCCTCAGGCGCCGCTTCGGCGCTGCCCTGGCGGCCTTCGATCAGCGCGTCGGCCATCGTAGCGGACAGCAGACGAACCGCACGAATCGCGTCGTCGTTGCCCGGAATCACATAATCGATTTCGTCCGGATCGCAGTTGGTATCGACAATCGCAACGATCGGGATACCGAGCTTGCGCGCTTCCGCGACAGCGATCTTCTCCTTACGCGGATCGACTACAAACAGCGCAGACGGCAGCTTTTTCATATCCTTAATACCGCCAAGGAACTTTTCAAGCTTTTCAATCTCAAGGTTCAGCTTGCTGACTTCCTTCTTGGGAAGCAGATCAAATGTGCCATCCTCCTGCATCTTGCGCAGCTGCGCGAGACGGTCGATACGACGGCGGATCGTCTTGAAGTTGGTCAGCATACCGCCGAGCCACCTTGCGTTAACATAGTATGCGCCGGCGCGGGTCGCTTCATCCCTGACGGAATCTCCAGCCTGCTTCTTTGTGCCGACAAACAGAAGATTGCCGCCGTTCGCAGCCAGATCACGCACAAACATATACGCCTCGTCCAACTTTTTAACAGTTTTCTGGAGGTCAATAATATAGATGCCGTTGCGCTCTGTAAAAATATAACGCGCCATTTTCGGGTTCCAACGCCTTGTCTGATGGCCGAAATGAACACCCGCCTCCAACAATTGTTTCATCGATACAACGCCCATGATAAATTCCTCTCTTTCGGTTATTTTCCGCCACCAAGTTCATCTCATCCCATCATCCCTATGCGGGACACCGATCAGATGATCGCCTGGTGTGTGTTCTGCCGGCATTTTACCAGCCGTAATATATTACCACAGAAAGAGGGAAATTGCAAGAGAAAATGCAACATTTTTACTGAGAATTTGTCAGTCCTCCGATAGGATGCGAAACAGCCCGCCGCCCTTTCCCGTACTGCCATCAGCCGGTAGCGTATGATTGACCAGGATTGTGTCCTCTCCAATCACTTCAATATCAGCCCACTGGACCACAATATCCTCAGCGCGTCCAAGCAATCCGAATAACCGCAGCCGTCCCCGAATAATCAGAGATGTGACGGCCGCTGTCGCCGTGTCAATTTCAACATCGGAGACATATCCCAGTTTTCCGCCGTTGCGTACATTGATGACAAATTTGCTTCGAAGATCGCCAAGGCGGCAGAACATCGCAGCTCCCCCTTAAATAAACGATGTGTTTTACTTGATTCTATTCTGTCAGGCAGCGGATTATACGCTTTCGCAATCTTTCAATCAAGGGCATTGTTCTGTCATCAGAATACGGCTTTTTTAGCACGACGCAAATTCCGTTGACATTTAGCAAAAAATCCCGTATGATAGTTTGTGAATAATTTGTGAATGCTCGGAGGAATTAAAATGCAACGAGAAAAATTTTCTTCCAGGCTCGGGTTTCTGCTGATTTCGGCAGGTTGCGCCATCGGGCTTGGAAACGTATGGCGTTTCCCCTATATCACTGGTATGTATGGCGGAGCAGCCTTTGTATTGGTCTATTTATTTTTTCTGGTGATTTTGGGGCTGCCGATTATGGTTATGGAATTTTCTGTGGGCCGTGCCAGCCAGAAAAGCGCGGCGCTTTCCTTCAATGTTCTGGAGCCAAAGGGAACGAAATGGCATCTTTATCGTTATGGCGCGATGCTCGGCAACTATATGCTGATGATGTTCTATACAACAGTCGGCGGATGGATGCTGATCTATTTCTTTAAAATGGTTATGGGGGAATTTGTTGGAAGGACGCCCGACGAGGTTGCGGATATTTTCAATGGGATGCTTAACCAACCGGTCCTGATGGGCGTCTGGATGGTGATTGTTGTTTTGCTCGGTTTTGGCGTCTGTTCCCTGGGGCTGCAAAACGGCGTCGAGAAAATCACAAAGCTTATGATGAGCTGTCTGTTGATCGTTATGCTGGTGCTGGTGGTGCGGTCTGTCACGCTTCCCGGCGCGTCGGCGGGGCTTCGCTTCTATTTGATGCCTGATTTCGGCAAAATGGTCGAGCAAGGTATATCGACTGTTGTATTCGCCGCAATGGGACAGGCTTTCTTCACATTAAGCCTGGGTATCGGCGCGATGGCGATCTTTGGCAGCTACATTGGCAAGGACCGATCGCTCACCGGTGAATCAGTTAACATCACGCTTCTTGATACTTTTGTCGCGCTGATGGCAGGATTAATTATTTTCCCGGCCTGCTTTGCCTTCGGTACAGATCCGGGTCAAGGTCCGGGATTGGTATTTGTCACACTCCCCAATATCTTCAACGCAATGCCGGCAGGCCGGCTGTTTGGCGCATTATTCTTTGTATTCATGTCGTTTGCCGCGCTGTCCACAATCATTGCCGTATTTGAAAATATCGTTTCGTTCGGTATGGATCTTTGGGGTTGGACACGCAGACGCGCCGTTCTCTTTAACATCGTGCTGATTATCATCCTGTCCCTGCCATGTGTGCTCGGGTTCAATATTTTGAGCAGTTTTGCCCCTCTCGGGACAGGCAGCACCATTCAGGACCTTGAAGATTTCATCGTCAGCAACAATCTGCTTCCGCTTGGTTCGCTTGTTTATCTTCTGTTCTGCACCTCTCGTTATGGATGGGGATGGAAAAACTTCACAGCAGAAGCTGATACAGGCAAGGGTTTAAGATTCCCCAAATGGGCACGGGTATATGTCACCTATATTCTGCCGCTGATCGTGCTTTATATCTTTGTGCAGGGCTATTGGGAAAAGGTCTTTCATCCTTTATTGACGGGCGCCGGACTTTTAAAATAACGGATATGCCAGCAGGGGTGTCATTTCATTATGAAATGACACCCCTGCTTTTATAAGGCGCTCACCGGTTCAAAATTTCCATGAATTCATCCCCTGTGATTGTTTCTTTTTCATACAGGTGCTTGGCCAGCTCGTCCAGCTTTTCACGGTTGTCCATAAGAATTGCAGCGGCCTTCTCGTGCTGCTTTTTAATCAGGGCAATTACCTGCTTATCAATCTCAGCTTGCGTTTCCACAGAACAGGCCAGTGATGTGTCGCCGCCTAAATACTGATTGCTGACAGTCTCCATCGCAACCATATCAAAATCCTTGCTCATGCCGTACCGCGTAATCATGGCGCGCGCCAGCTTTGTTGCCTGTTCGATGTCGTTGGAAGCGCCTGTGGAGCTTGTGCCGAATACCACCTCCTCGGCCGCACGGCCGCCGGTATACGTGGCAATTTTATTTTCGATTTCCTCTTTGGTCATCAAATAATGATTACCTTCCTCGACCTGCATGGTGTATCCAAGTGCGCCTGAAGTACGGGGAATAATGGTGATTTTTTGTACAGGAGCGGAATTCGTCTGCTTGGCTGCTACAAGAGCATGACCAATTTCATGATATGATACCGTCCATTTTTCCTTATCTGTTAAGATTGCATTTTTCTTCTGATAGCCAGCAATAACCACTTCAATGCTTTCTTCCAAATCCGCCTGAGTCGCAAACTGCCTGCCATCCCGAACCGCCCGCAGCGCCGCTTCATTTACTATGTTGGCTAATTCTGCTCCCGAAGCGCCTGAAGCCATTCGAGCGATCTGTACATAATCTAAATTCGGCGCGACTTTGATCTTTCTGGCATGTACTTTAAGGATCTCCTCCCTGCCCTTCAAATCGGGAAGCTCCACCGGAACGCGGCGGTCAAAACGCCCCGGTCTGGTCAATGCCGGGTCAAGCGATTCGGGACGGTTTGTCGCAGCCAGGATAACGACGCCTGTATTGCCCTCAAATCCATCCATTTCTGTCAAGAGCTGATTGAGCGTCTGTTCGCGTTCGTCATTTCCTCCGATCTGACCGTCACGCTTTTTACCGATCGCATCGATCTCGTCGATGAATACAATACAAGGAGCTTTCTCCTTTGCCTGTTTGAACAAATCTCGCACCTTGGAAGCGCCCATTCCTACGAACATCTCGACAAATTCTGACCCAGACATCGAGAAAAACGGCACACTGGCTTCACCCGCAACCGCTTTCGCGAGCATCGTCTTACCTGTTCCGGGAGGGCCGACGAGCAAAACGCCCTTCGGCATGGAGGCGCCGATTTCCCTATATTTATCCGGGTTGTGGAGATAATCCACAATTTCCGCCAGACTTTCCTTCGCTTCATCCTCTCCAGCCACATCGGAAAATTTTATACCTGACGAGGACTTTACATAGATCTTTGCGTTTGACCTTCCCATACCGAATGTCATTGCGTTGCCGCCGCCAGCCTTATCCATCATTCTTTTAGACATCATCTGACCAATTCCAATGAAGATCACGATTGGAAGAACCCAGGAGAGGAGGATGCTTAAAAAAGGTGACATTTGCTCCACAATCTCGCTTGCAAAAACGGCGCCGGAACTATGCAGACGGGTAACCAAATCAGGGTCGTTCATTAGTCCGGTTTTATAAACCTGACTTTCATCCTTGTTTGTAAAAAGAATCTGATTTTCCTGGATTTCGACCTGTCCAATCTCCTGATTCTCAGTCATGGTCATGAAGGTGCCATAATCCACTTCTTTTATCTGCCGCTTGGCCAGCCATGGCATGGCCAAAAAGTTAAACAGCATCAGGATGAGCAGGGCGATGCCGTAGTAATAAATCAATGGTTTTTTTGGTGTTTTAACCTCATTCATGTTGCAAACTCCTTTTTTGTTCGATTTGTTCCTCTGCCGACAGCAGATCGATTTTAAACAATTTCTATGCGGTGTTTTCTGCCATTGACTTTCATGCGTATGAAAATGGTTTGAAACAAATGCCCTATCTTTTTATAGCATTTATTTTGATTTTATGCTACTATTAATTTCTCTGATCTGTTCTGACAAACAGCCTGTTATGTCAAAATTTTTTACACTATGGCAATTTTGTAAAGACAAAAAACGACAATTGATCATATACAGTTGGAATATTTTCCGATATTCTTGCAGAATAGGGGGATGTGTAAGGGATGTTCTACGCGCAATCGCAATGGCTTCTGTTTTTCTTTATTTATTGTTTTTTGGGTTGGGTTTGGGAATCGTGCTATGTTTCAGTCCGAAAACGAGAATGGATCAACCGCGGGTTTCTTCATGGACCGATTTTGCCTATCTATGGATTTGGCGCAATCATCATCCTGTGGTTAACACTGCCTGTACAATACAGTTTGATTCTTATTTTTCTTTTCGGGATGATCGGAGCGACGCTGCTGGAATATGCCACAGGCTTTGTAATGGAGCGACTTTTTCATGTGCGTTATTGGGATTACAGCAATTGCAGATTTAATGTAAATGGATATATCTGTTTATTCGCAACTCTTGGCTGGGGAGTCTTTTCCATATTGCTGGTCAAGGTGCTTCATCCTCCTATTGAACGTATTGTTCTTCAAATTCCAATTTATCTTTCCGATCCCATCAGCTTGGTCTGCGTGATCATCTTTATAGTTGATACAACAAAATCGGTTCAGTCCGCACTTGATTTAAAGGACCTGCTGTCAAAACTGACGGAAAGCAATCATGCGCTGTCCTCCGTGGAAGCAGGACTTGAAGCGGCTATATCCAGTCTAACGAATGGTTCCAGAAAATTCTATACGCATATTCTTGAAATGAACACAGAAATTCAGAAAGCACGCACGCAGTATGAACTGAAACGGGCAGCCGCACAGGAATCAAGCCGGGCTTTTCTGCTGGAAAAGCTCCGGGAGAGGCGTAATAAAAAATCCCATCTTCTGTCCCTGCTGAGCGAAAAAGCGGCCGCGGCGATTGCGGAAATCAATGAACTGATGGAACATTCCTCTTTGCCCCAGGAGCAGAAACATTTGTCGTCTTTGTTGGTTCAAATTCAAAGCTTCCAGGCACAGATCAAAAAATTCGAAGTCGACATGACCGCCAGAAAGAACAAAGAGTACGAGCAGGCAGTGAAATTGATACGCAGAAACCCCGGCGCATCCTCAACCAGATTCAGAGAAAGCCTTATGGAGCTTAAAAGACTTGCTGAAAAGCAAATTAAGGATCAAAAACACAAATGATGTCAGAATAAACGTCCCCCGGCAGAAACCGGGGGACGTTTGTTTAATAAAGTCCAATCTTATTTTGAGATGGTATAAATATTGCTGTCCTCTGCAAAGCTCTTAAAATTATAGAGGATCAGCACATCATCGAAGGTATTTTGTGTCATCAATTCACTCATCGGTGTCATCAAAAAGCGTGGGTCAACAACCCAGACTTCATCATAGCTGTAAGTCAAAAATGGAGCAAAGCTGTTTCCATAGCTGTCCTTGATCAGCAGGATGCGTGTTGTCTTCCCTTCCTCATGATTTAAGTTGTTCTGGGAGCGGATAATTGTCAAATCGTTATTGCTCCAGAGAAACGCATCATATTTGTTGTGCTGATCCCACTTTTCCATATCATACATTCCACCCATCTCCTTTCCGGCGATGGTCATGGAATCAATCGGAATATCGTACCATTCGATGGTATCCGGCTTGGCGGAAAACAACTTGCATTTATTATAATACGTCCCATAAAAGCCGGGTTGTTCCCGCCTGACTGACGCGAGCTGATCCCAATCAGCGGCTTGAAGGCCACGCGATGACACAAACGCTTGATAAGCGGCATAAGCGCCGCGCGTCGTCCAATGGTGGTCTGTGCGGTAATATGCCTGTCCCGCATCAGCAGACTTACGCATTACCGGCAGCAGATCAAGCTTATGCGCCGCTTCCGGAATCTGTTTGTAAAGCGCCTCAATCTCAGCCGCCTGGTTGATGTTATCAAGTCCTGCCGGCAGCTCATCTTCAAGCGTTTGATATGAATTTGGGACGATCGCTACCGTTACAGGCGTGTCGGCCCCATATGCATTCACAAACTCTGTGACCGTTTGGATGTTGAGATTCAGGCGGCGCTCATCAAGAGAAGTGAATTTATCGAACATATAACCGTTCCGGCCATAAACAACGCCGTTATTTTCAATCTTGCCAAGCGCCGACTCGCAAATTGACTTTAATGTGATCCAGCCGTCACGTCCTATGAACTGGTCGTTCATAAAGGTTTCATATTTTTGCGTATATTTATCGGCTGTACGTACGGCCAACAGCGACGATACGGTCAATTTAGGCTTCTGCGCAAGCTTTCGGTTTTCCATAACGCTGTCCTCACGCGGCGGCGTCAGCAGGCTTGCAATCGTCAAAGCATACAGGAAAACCGCAAACAGGATCAACAGCGGATATTTTTTTAGAAACTGCAAACGGCTCCCTCCTTAAAAGTTCCAATATAAAAATGGATTGTATGTTGAATCGACAAGATATGCGATGGAAAGCACCAGTACCAGACCGAGAAACGGGATACATATCCATTGCAACCGCTTTGGTATGAGCTGCGCCAGCTTTTTAAGCGCGGGCGTTGACAGAAAGATCCCGAGAACCAGAATCACTGCATAATTTCGCAGATAAAACATCCAGTCTGTTCCGCCATGCGGAATAAACAAACGGCCAAAAAAGACGCCGACCTGTCCGAGATCTTCGATCGCGAACAAAGCCCATCCGAGCATAAACGCTAAAATCGCGTAGACATGCGACAGGAGTCTGTGCTTGTCCAGCATGGGACGAAGCCACATGCGTTCGATCACAAGCAGCGCAAAATAGTAAACGCCCCACAAGACAAAATTCCAATGCGCGCCGTGCCAAAGCCCTGTCAAAGACCAGACGACAAAGAGATTGAACAGGTTGCGGCCAGGGCTGCACCGGCTGCCGCCAAGCGGAATATATACATATTCTTTGAACCAACCAGAAAGCGTCATATGCCAACGCCGCCAAAATTCTGTAACGCTGCGGGAAATATAGGGATAGTTGAAGTTCTGCGGAAATGTGAAGCCGAGCATTTTGCCAAGGCCGATTGCCATCAGCGAATAACCGGAAAAATCAAAATAGATCTGAAGTGTAAAAGCAGCCAGGCCAAGCCAGGCTAATATAGTTGATATATTTGCAAAGCCTATATCCGTTGAAAGCTCTGTCCACAGCGCGCCAACGGAATTGGCGATTAAAACCTTGCTACCAAGGCCGAGTATAAAGATAGCGACGCCGTCCTGAATCTGTGCAAGCGTTATTTTTCGTTCATGCAGCTCGCGGCTGATATCGGAATATTTTACGATTGGCCCTGCGATCAATTGTGGGAACAGGACAACAAACGTGCCAAAATTAATCAGACTGCGCTCTGTCTGAACTTTGCCGGCATAGACATCAACCGTATAGGTCATGATCTGGAAGGTATAAAAACTGATGCCAAGCGGCAGCGTCAACGTAGGGACAGTCAGTCCCAGCCCTGTTAAAGCGTTCAAATTTGTAATAAAGAATGCAGCATATTTAAACAATGCCAGCCAGCCAATACTGAACACAAGCGAGATAATCAGAATAGCACGGCACAGTCCCCGGCGTGTCCGCCATTTCCCGATTGCAAGCCCTGCAAAATAGTTAACTAAAATCACTGCAACCATAATGGGAAAAAAACGAATCTCTCCCCAGGAATAAAAAAACAGGCTTGCGATAAGAAGAACAAAATTCTTCCATCGCTTAGGCGCTGCATAATATAATAGAAATGTCACCGGCATAAAGCGGAACAAAAACAAAAGGCTGCTGAAAACCACAAAACCCCTCCTCCGATTCCAAAATAAAAGCGTACTGAATAAACGCTATCCAGTACACTTTACCAAATTATGCCCGCGATTGCAAGACGCTATGCTTATGATAGCTGTAAAGCGTCCCGTTGATCCCAAGTATTATATGGAACCAACGGGAAACGAGCCAGCGTCAGAATGCCGCGTCAATGATCCCTACAGCTTTTTCCATATCCTGATCAAAGGTTGAAGACTCCTGACCCAGGATCAATAAAAAAACATAGTTCCCCTTTTCGACAACCCGACCCTTCATAGCTTTTTCATACTGTTCAGGCAGATACTGCGCAAAGGAATTTTGTACATCCTCCAGGCGTTTATTCAATCCTTCCACCACAGCGTCCTTTTTGTCAGGCGCTGCCTGAATCGCGACAACATTGTCCGCGCTCACATTTGCCATGGAAATTTGACCGTAATACGCCTGCGCATCAGATGGATCAATATAAAAAAGCTGTTTGAGCATTTCATCATCGATCGGCGCAGCCATCGCTATCCCGACATCCTCCGCAATCTGGTCGACAACTGTCTGAACGCTTTGTCCTTCTTTCATCTCCATCGAAGCGCCTGACGCATCCTTGGATCCACAGCCGGACAACAGACCTGTACACAGAACAGCGGCTGCCAAAAGGCCAATCAGTTTTTTCATATAAAAACCTCCTGCAATTATAATGCCAAATATTTCTGGCTCTCCTATTAAGTATGCCCAATGCACGTTTTTACTTCACATGATTTAAAATTTTTTTGATTTTATCGTGTGTGCATCTGTGCCCTATTGAAAAAATAGGGATAAAAAAGAGACGGGCTTTGCCCGCCTCTTTTTTATCCCCATTTTGATCAACGCCCGTTATTTCCGAGGAAATCGGCTGTCCTTCGATCCCGCGGATTTCCGAATATATCGACCGGCGCCCCGCTTTCAACTATCCGTCCGTCACACATGAACAGAATCTTTCCTGCCACATCTCGCGCGAACGACATCTCATGCGTCACAACCAGCATCGTCATATGGTCACTGGCAAGCTGGCGCATGACGCCGAGTACCTCGCTTGTAAGCTGTGGATCAAGCGCCGATGTCGGTTCATCGAACAACATAATATCAGGATTGAGCATGAGCGCGCGCGCGATGGCAACACGCTGTTTTTGCCCGCCTGAGAGCGTCGAAGGCATCGCGTCAATTTTTTCGGACAGCCCCACCTTACCTAGCAGCAGTGCGGCGCGTTCATCAGCTTCGTCGCGCGTCGCGCCCTTGACAGACATCAGCGGCATTGTCAGATTGCGCCGTACCGACAGGTGCGGAAACAGGTTGAATGACTGAAACACCATCCCCATTTTTGCGGTTGTCCTTTTGGCTTCAGCCGGCGAAGCATAGACGCCGTTCTTCACAAAAGGCTCACCTTCAACTGTAATGGAACCGCCATCAACCCGCTCAAGACCGATCAAACAACGCAGCATCGTGCTTTTACCCGCTCCGGATGGTCCGATCACCGCGATTACATCGCCCTTTTCGACAGTAAAAGAGACATCGGTCAGGACGGAAACCGATCCAAATCCTTTTTTGAGACCCTGTACTTCTATTAGATTCATATTCCGTCCCCCTTTCAGTATGCGGTTTTCTTTTCGAGCCATTTAAAGAACATCTGGAGCACCGTATTTAATAACAAATAGATCACAAAGGCGATCACATATGGGAATACGTTTCCGGTGCGTGTAACAGCCGCTTTTGCATAATAAAGAATCTCAAGCACGGCAATCGAAAAAACGAGGGCTGTGTCCTTGATCAATGTAATCGACTCATTTGTGATCGAAGGAAGCGCAACGCGTATCATCTGCGGCAGAATTACGCGCACCGTTGTCTGTACACGGCTCAACCCCAGCACCTGGCACGCCTCATATTGTCCCCGGTCGATTGCCAGCAGGCCGCCGCGGAAAATTTCTGCAAAATATGCCGCATAATTGAGGGAAAAGCCGAGCAATGCGCAAACCATCGCCGATTGCAGCGCCGCTTTGAAAAAGTCGCTGACAAATGGAAGGCCGTAGTAAATAAAAAACAATTGAAGCATCAGCGGCGTCCCACGCATGACATATATGTATGCGTTTACGATCCAGCGCAGAGGAGCGAAGCGGCATCGCGCGACCAATGTCAACAGAAAGCCAAGCGGCATCGATGCGGCCATGACCACGAAAA
>ERZ808044.995-NODE-995-length-19745-cov-3.994916_pt1 | contig 19745 bp, 24 predicted proteins | sample MGYA00380195_ERZ808044 | MGnify/ENA primary metagenome ERZ808044 (study PRJEB31490, sample SAMN06133423) | mouse gut metagenome | isolation source: Z7_2 | host: mice | place: China: Chengdu | collected 2015-05 ...
TGTGAAACTCGATCTTGGAAAGCTGGCGATATGGAGAATTAAGAGCCATGAGACGTTTGGGGGTACTTGGCTGTCTGATTATGTTCCGAACCGGTTGGGAGGATTTCTGGACGAGGCGCCTGCACAAAAGACAGAGGAGATTCAACAGCCGGGTGAACACCCGTCTCATTCTGCATGGGAAGGCGAGGAAGCTGGTCTGGGCGGGATGTCAATGAAACAGTGAATGGAAGGATTGCCAATTGATCGGTTTTCGTAAGGTCAATACATCAAGGAAAGATGGTGAATCATGAATTGAAAGATTATACAGTGAACACAGCCATAACCTTTCATACCGGGTTTGATGACAGGGAGAATAACTGCCTGATGTATGAAGGGATGAAGGAAAAGATTAAAAAGGATATCCAGACCGCATTCCTAAATGATGAAAGCCTTAAGGGGTATATCACCAGCGATCTGACGCTGCGGTTTCTGGACGGCTACAAGGTACGGGTAGAGTATGAGTTTTCCTGTTACGATGAAAATGAACAGGAGGCGGAAGGATTTTCCAACTACTGTGTAAAAGGAGTCCAGAGCAGGCTCGAAGAACTGGGATACCGTATGGAAAGTATCAGTTCAAAAGCAGAAGAGATGGATATGGGGTGGTTGGATGAATTGGAATCCATGGTATTACGCTAGAGAGAAGAGCTGAAAAATAATCAGCCAGACTTTGATAGGAAAGTGCTGGCGTCCAGTGAGACCGTGGAACCGCAGTTAAGTCTTTTATAATAAGGGCATAGCTGCTTTTTTTATGTTAAAATCCCACCGATTTGAAAGAAAGGACTGAGAATCATGACTGTAAGATTTATGAAAGGGACGTCAATCGCAGAGCTGGAGCGGGAAATGCAGCAGGTGCCGGGGTTCGGGCCGCGTAAAAGCGGAGTCATCCGGAGCCGGCAGGCTGGAGAGACAGCGAGAGGTGAAAGCTGCCGGTATGTCAATGTGTGGAGAGCAGAAAAAGAACAGGGGATGGACGGCCAGCTATATGCCGCAGCGAATGGGGAAATGCTTCCTGCCTTCTATCAGATTTTACTCAGACTGTTGACAGAGGAGCTGCCGGGATCAGCCCTGACGGTCCGGGTAGGGAAGCTCCGGGAGGAAGGGGAGAAAGGGATTATTTTTTAAAAGTGAGGAACACAGGCGGCGGTTTCGGGCGCTCATGCGCTGCGGTTTATATCCGGGGCTTGTGACGGAACCGGGATTCGCTGCCGCCGTGTTTCTATTGAGCAGCGAGGAGAGGCTTTGGGAAAAGGCCGGGCCATTTGTGCAGGAGCGCACGATTGACTACAGCCGATTCCGCCTTCGCGGGGCTGATTTGGACAGCTATGCAACGTTCTGTGTGGCAAAGGAATTATGTACTGGAAAACCTTATGTGTCTTTATCAGAGTTAGGGGATCCGGAGTTGTTCCATGACGGGCTGTTGCGTCTGATTATCCATGCGATCTTAATCAGCCGGCATGGAATAGGGACTATCTTAAATGAGGAGGAAGTGGAATGTTAGAAATCCGGATTGGCTATGGGGATATGGTTTCAGAACTGATGAGAATTCCTATGTCGGCTTCAGACTCTGAGGCTGTCAAAAAGATACTGGACGAGGGGAAAACCGAGAATCAGAAGGTGACGGTCCGTTCTCTGGTTTCACCGGTTCAGCCGCTGTCGGAGATGATTATAGGGCTGGATTACGGAGATGAGACGAGGCGGAAGGAACTGGATTTCCTGGATTCGCGGCTGCGGCATATGACAAGGAAAGAGCAGGATATTTTTTCCGTGGCGCTTAAATTGGAAGCGCCCGGAACGCTGAAGGAGATCATCAATCTTTCCTATAACCTGGATTCCTACGATCTGTTGGAGGATATCAGTGATCCGGGGCGAACTGCGGCAGAGCTGTTACGAAGGGGAAAACAGATTGAGATACCAGAGGTACTGTACCCCATGCTGGATTTTGAACGTATCCGGGATTCCTACTTTGCAGACCACAGAGGTGATTACTGTCCGAGTGGTCTTGTCTTAAAGCGTGAGGATACTGTTTATAAAGAAGTGTATCAGAACTACCTTCCAGATCCGGGATATGATAAAAATTCGCTTTTTCTGCTTCATCTGCGCCGCTCTTCGCAAAATAGCATGGTAAACGTTTCCCTGGCAATCCCGGCTGATAAAGAAAAAATGGAGTTGGCAAAAAAGGAACTGGGGATACAGGAGTTTTCTGAATGTCAATGGAATCAGTACGGCGGACCCCTTGATGAGCTGCGTCATTATCTTCCGGTAGGGAGTAAGGTAGAAGAACTAAACCGGTTTGCTTGGTTTTTAAAAGAAAAGGTGCTGAACAACACAGAGCAGGTCGTGGAGAAGCTGAAAGCGGTGTTAACTGCGGAATGCCCCCGCAGTCTGGATGAGGCCAAGGATGTTTTAAGTGACCTGGATCATTATCAGATCCTTTCGGAATTTCGGACCCCTGAAGACTATGTAAGGTGGCGGATGAAGGATGATGGTTCGCTTTATGTTTCACGGTTTTGTGAAGCATACCTGGACTGGAATAGCCTGGGAAAAGCACTGATGAAACGGGATGGAACCAGATGGTCGGAACAGGGAATCGTATTGTGTAATGAGTGGCATTGCAATAAGCTGAGCGAGAACGCTTCCATTATCAGACTGTACAGTCCGCTGCAGGCAGAACTGGTGGATGAGGATGAGTATTCCTCCTCGCTTTCTTCTGTTGGATTGATTTCTTATGAGGAGGATATCCGGGAAGCGATTGCCGCAGATGATATCTTAAAAACAGAAAAAGGACTTGGAGATTACCTGGATAATCAACTTTTAAAACAAAGGGTAATCAGTATGCGCCCAACCGTAGAACGTTATCAATATAATCTTTGGGGCGTGCTGGAAATCAAGAGCCATGGGGAGTTGAATCCGGAAGAACTGGAGGTAATCAAACGGGAATGGGCTGGACAAGCATATGATGGCTGGGGAGAAGGTTTTTCTCAGGAAGGCATTGAGTGTGAGTCGGACTGTGATCTGTATGTCTATTTTGGCCATTCTAAATTCCGTATACAGACGGAACAGGAACTGAAAGGGATTGTCCCGGAGCAGGAACTGACAGGCATGGAGGGGATGGGCGGTATCTCATAAAAAGAGGGGAAGGAGCCAGCCGACAGCTGTGAAACGAGAAATCTGAAAGAGGAGGTGAGGGAGATTGATGCATTATGAACGTGTCAGCAGCGATTTGCAGCAGGCAGAAAGGACCATCAGCATGGCATTGAGATCAACTATAGATTCGGAGACAGAAAAGAGAGCGCTGGAGGAATCGCTTAATCTGGTACAGCAGGCAGCGGAGAAATGCCGCTTGGCGCAGGCCGAGTCCATCCAGAAAACATTTTCACAGGGAATGAGCATGGAGTGAGTCATTCAGGAGGACGGTGAAAAAGGAGGTTGAGAGATGTGAGTCAATCTATGCAGGTATGGATCTATGCCTGCCAGTTTACGGATGATCCTGCCTATCAGGGAAGCGCCTTATCTCTGCCGGCTGACCAGGAGGCGGTAAGGGATGCGTTTCAGAGGGCAAGGTTAAAGGATGGGGAGCCTTATCATTTGGAGCGCGGCCGGGGCTGGCCAGGATTTATCGAATCGGTTCTGGAACGCTACAATCATACGCTGGAAGAATTAAATCTGTTAGCTTATAAGCTGGCACAAATGACAGAGAGGCAGATCGAGGTTTATGAAGGTGTTTTGAAGGTTCTTCCGGAGCGAAATATGAAACAGGTTATCAATGGTCTGTATAACCTGGAGCGGTTTGAATTCCTCCCAGGGATCCGGTGTGACAGTGACATCGGGGAAATGACCATTGACAATGATCTGGATCCAATTTTAAAGGATCTGCCGGGAGACATTTACCCGCTTTTGGATACCGAAAAGGTTGGAGCGTATATAAGGGAAAAGGAAAATGGCGTGTTTACATCCAAGGGTTACTGTTACCGTGTTTCAGACCAGTGGCAGGAAGTCTATGGCGGAAAGCAGCTTCCGGAACAGGTGGAGAACCGCCGCGCTCTGTTTTCTCTGTACCTTGTCCCTGCGGGAACGAATACGGAAGATTTAGGGGTGGGAGCCTGGCTGGAACTTCCGTATGATGAAGCGGCAAAAACCCAGGTGTTTGAGAGTTTGGGACTGGAATCATTCGAGCATTGCAGGATCGCCAAAATACACGCTGCGGCCCCGGTGTTTGAGCAGTTAACAGGGCAAGATCATGACATAGATCGGTGGAACCACCTGGCTAAGAAGCTATCGTCCATGACAGAGAATGAGCTGCTGAAATACAAAGCAGTGGCTGAGTTTGAAGGCTGTTCCAGCATAGAGCAGGCTAACGAGCTGACTGATATGCTGGACCAGTATACATTTGATCCGGTACAGGTGACCTACGCTACTTACGGCAGGGAATGTCTGGAACAGATGGGAGCGGACCTGGAAGCACAGGCATTCCGAAGATTTGACTTTGAAGGCTATGGGAAAGAGCTGTATGCACAGACCGGAAGGAGGCTCACAGCCTATGGGGCGGTCTCACAGGAGCCCGTCCTGGAAGAAGTTCAGTCGGAAGAACATTTCATGATGACGCAGGGAATGGGATAGAGGAGGTGAGGAAGTATCAATAGTTTTATATCCTGGGTGGGAGGCAAAAAGGCGCTACGGAACACGGTGTATGAATTGTCCCCGGCCAATTTTGAACGCTATATTGAGGTATTCGGAGGCGGAGGCTGGGTGCTGTTCGGGAGACCGCCGGATCCGAAAGTGATGGAGGTCTATAATGATTTCAATTCCAACCTGACCAATTTATATGCCTGTGTGAAGAACCACACCATGGAGTTTTTACGCCAGCTGGGATTCCTGCCTTTAAACGGAAGGGATGAATTTCTTGTGCTGCGAAGGTTTTTAGAGGGACAGGAGTTTGCAGGAACTTTCCTTGCACAGGAACTGGAGCTGGCCATGCATAACCTGCCGCCCCTGGAGTTCGAGGAACTGCGTTCCCTCCTTCTGGAACGCGCAGCGCCGGGGGATGTCCAGAGGGCGGCGGCATTTTACAAAGTAATCCGGTACAGCTATGGAAGCGGCTGCACATCCTTTGGCTGCCAGCCCTTTGATGTGAGAAAAACTTTCCACCTGATTTGGCAGGCAGCGGACCGTCTGGCGAATACGGTCATCGAGAATAAAGACTTTGAGGCGCTCATCCGGCAGTACGACCGGGAGAACGCCTTTCTTTATTGCGATCCGCCTTATTTTATGACGGAGGACCACTATGAAGTGGAGTTCCCAAGGCAGGACCATGTGAGGCTTCGGGAAACCCTGGCAGGCTGTCAGGGAAAATGGATGGTCAGCTATAACGATTGCGACTATATCCGGGGATTATACGAGGGCTGCCACATTACGGCGGTCAGCCGGATCAATAACCTGGCCCAGCGCTATGACCGTGGGTGTGAATTCCCGGAGGTAATCATTACCAACTATGATCCCCAGGAGCGGAAGAAATGGGGCCCACAGCAGATGGATCTGTTTTCTGCCGGGCTGTTGGGAGGTGAGACGGAAGATGGAGGGGATTGAGAAACTCTGGTGGGCAAAGCGCCGGCTGGAGGAACAGACAGAAGGAAAACAGCGTCTGATCACCAGGACCGGGGGACATCTCTTTGTGAAGGTGGATGACAGCTGTCTGGCGGCCTGTTATTTTGCCATGGTCAGGAATCAGAAAACCGGGCAGTATCATGCAGACGTAAAGGGCTATCTGAGGACGTTCAGCGGGTATTGCAATGGAACACGGCTGGAGCAGCTGTCGGAGGAAATAAGCGGGCTGTCGGCGCTTGTGAGGGAACTGGAGGCGGCAGAGGTTAGTGTGAGTGAGGAGGAACTTCAGGAATTCATCCGGGAGTTAGAACAGCAGGATAAAACAGCAGAAGAAGAGGAAAGGGAGGCGTAATGAGAAACGTGAAAATCAATGGGAGAGTGGCGGAGGATGGAAGCATCATCCTGCCGCCAGGTGTATTGGAAAGCATGTGTCTGAACCCAGGGAACCTGGTAACGATTGAATTTGCCCCAACCAGTCCCGTAAAAGAGGCTAACGGTTATGGGCCGAGGTTTCAGGTGGAAACGGGGATCTGTGAGACGGATATCATTGCCGATGAGGAGGAGGCAGCGCTGGTAGTCCCTCATGATTTATTGAACGATGCCCATATCCCAATGGATGCAGGGCTGGTGGTGCAGACGATTCCGGGGGCAATCTTAATCGGTGATACGGATCCTATGGCGGCGGTCCAGGCGCCGCTTCTGGAGATTCTGTCCCTGTTTGGGATATCTGAGGAGGAAGCATACAAGGCAATCGAAGAAGGGGGATACTACGATGAGTAAGCCGGTATATAAGGTGATGGACAACAAGGGAAGGGTGTTGATTCCGAGGGAACTGCGTCTGGCGGCCGGTATGTGCGGCGGGGATATCCTGGCCCTTCAGCTCCAGGAAGGAAAGGTATCCGTGCGTAAGGTGGAAATTGTGGAGGTGGGGGATCAGTCACCGGAAGCGGTAGAAGCCTATGTCCGCGCCGCCATTAAAACCATGCCGGATGCGGTCCGGTTAAGTCTGATCTCAGACCTGTCCGGGCTGGTACGGGAGAAGGAGGAATACCATGTCGGATAGTCGGATTTATGCAGACAGGGATTGTGTGGAGACAGGAAGCGGCTGTTCTCTGAAGGGGAGGGTGATTGTCCTGAAAGAATCTGCCCGGGAGGCTGGCTTTGGTCGGCAGCTTTATTACTGCACAGGCGGGAACGGAGCCAATGCGAATGCCCTGGGAAAGTCTGTGTTTCTGGTGAATTTAAAGAACGGAGAGTTTGAACGCTGCATTCGGGATCATGTGCTTGGGGTGTTAAAGCCGGAATTGCTGCCGGATGAGGAGAAGCTGCAGCTTTCCCAGATTCGCCCACTTGGCGCCCTGCCTTTGGAGAACCATGAACCTCAGTACAGCGGATACAGCTTCCTGGAGGATGGAAGATATGCGGCCGGGGTGTGGCTCTGTAATGAAAAGGAGGCCATGGAATATGTGGAAATGCAAAAACCCTATCAGCACCGGATTATGCTCTGTGACCGGAATGATTTCTGTGTCTGGGAGGTGCGGGATGGCAGGCAGATTTACCCTACACAGGAAGCGTTAGATCAGATGCGTCAGGGATTGGAAGGCAGTCCGGGACCAATGCAGATGTAAGAAGAGAATTGCGATTTAGCACACTGAGCGGCCCATGGTTTTGTCAGGTCTGCTGCAAGTTCTTATCCAATGTTTGCTGGTTTTTGTGAATCGCTTTCCGGTGTACAGCATGGTATGGTGTTGAGTTGATACAGTAGGTAGAAGTAGGAAAGTGAGGGCAGCGGATGTCTAAATACGTGGACAAAATGAACCTTCCCCAGTACCGGTTTTACAACCACATGGTGGGGGAAGGGGAGGAGCGGAAAGAACTAGTCAGCGACCTGTTGACGGCGGAAATGATACTGGAGAGGGGAAGCAAGAAGGAGCGCAGCCAGGCGTTAATAACGCTGGCAACCAAGAAAAAACGTCTGGCGGATTTCATTTACAGTCAGGAGGAAGACCGGAAACGCTGCCTGAAAGATCTGACAGGGCGGGATATGAAGCAGTTTCGGAAGCGTCTCGACCATTATCTGGATATGCTGCTCATGATTCCATTCTTTCAAGGACAGTCCGAGAAGAAACGGCGGTATGTGGATGAAAAGTCCATCTCTTCCATTCCTCCAGAGCAGAGAAGCCGCCGCTTTCTATACGATAGGGAGAGGGGAAAATATTATACCGAATATGACTGTGTTCCCAAGCTGCTGCTGATCAATGAGCGGCTCTATGAAGAATACGGTTACTATGAGATGACACAAACAGATAAGGAGAGCCTGGACCGGCTGGTGGCAGATGATGTGCATTACATTATCAACATCCAGGGAAGCAGTGGCGTAGATTGTGCCTATCTGGTAGAGAAGGATGAGGATCTCTGTATTAAAATCCTGGACCGGTTGAAGGGGAGCAGGAAAATCCCCATTGAAAATCTGGTCGAAAAGACGGACGGTGTGACGGCGGTGTTCTTAAGTCTCCTGGACTATTTGCAGGAAATGGAACTGGCGGAGCAGAGACGGCGCAAGTATCTGGAGGAGCATCCCAGAAAGTCGGAGTATGTGGGAAAGGCGATTCAAAGTCAGCGGTTTGTAGACAAAAACAGCATCAAGGTGTTCGATATGAAGCAGGAAGGAGCAGCCCCGGATTCCATCGGAGCTGTCTATTTTTTTAGCAAGAAGAACAGCGGAAGAGGCGGATTTAGGAGAACGGGGTATGAAATGCTGCCTCACACCAGGAGGGGACATTACCGGAAATACAAAAACGGGAAAACCGTCTATGTGAAAGCAGCCATTATCCACAAGGAGAAATATGAAGGGATCCAGTCAGCCCACCGGATGAACCAGTCGGGAGGGAAAAACAAGATGGAACAGGAGGAGAGCGGTACCGCTCTTTCACAAGGCATGAGTCTGTAACTGGTAGGAGGAACATGAGATGTGGCATGGATTTTGGGCCAGGGACGCTCCAAATGGGAGTAAGAACGTTTGGGAAAGACGCCGCTGGCAGTAAAGAAGTGATTGAAACAATAAGAAGGGAGTGAACGCCCATGCGTGGGATTCAGGTGGAAAACGGGAGGATTGTATACTTTGGAAACCCGGCCGGATATATTGCCGGGAGCCAGGCGGTGGTGGACCCTATCTTTAAGGGAAAGGAACTGGAAGCCTATCTGGAACGGCAGGGCGGGATTGAAGCCGTGGTATGGAAAGGAGGCGTATACGACCGGCTGATGAATGGACAGGCGGAGACTCAAGGCTGTGAACCTTTGAAGAACTGCCGGATCTGGCAGTTGAAGTCTGATGTCAATATCCATATGAAATTCATTGGCTATGATACGCTGGTTGAGAGATTCGGAGAGCCGGATCCACAGAATTACCACATGGTTTATGACGGGGAAATAGAAACCAATGAATTGGAACGGATCTACGAGAAATTCGATGGCGGCCTGGAGATTCCAGGTTATACGGGACATTCCCTCTCGGTGTCAGATGTGATTGAGCTATACGATGAGGAAGCCAGTGAATTCTATTACGTGGATTATAGGGATTTTAAACCGGTTGCATTTGGGGGCCAGGAATCAGTCCAGTCCCAGGTGCTTCAGTTGTAGCAATGGAAATCAGGCAGCGAACGGCTGCCTTATATCATGTGAGGAGGAGCAATCTATGAGAAAGGGATTTGAGCGTGTAAAATGTGCGGCAGAGTGGAATATGTGGAAGGTACGAGCGGTTCTTGCAGACCGTTCCGGTGAAAATTTCATCGATAGCGCGATCTTTTCTTAACTACAGCAACACTATATAAATGTATACGATATAGATAGTGGTTAATCCCTTTAAACATAAGGGATTGGCAGGGGAAAAGGGTTAGACTGAGACGCTGGTTTACTCCCTGTTTCATGTACACGATATAAACTATAAGGAAAGAGGTAGAACCCTATGAAAGAGAAGATGAATTCCACTAAGATAAAAACAATGAAGCTGTATGCAAGGACAAGCGGTATCCTGGCAGATAACAGAGGGGAAGGCTACATTGACACAGCCATTGTCATATTGATATCGGTAGTGCTCGGCGCTTTACTTCTGGCCGGATTATACGCTTTATTCGGAGACGTTGTCCTGCCTGAATTGACAAGGCGTATTCAGGAAATGTTCAATTATGCCGGATAAAGGAAGTAAATGGCATGGATTCATGGTATAGTTAGCCTGTGCCAGAGGCGCGGGAAGGATGGACCATGGAAAAACGATTTCAGGTAAAACGGTTTCTATTTGAAACCACAGCAGGAGATGAGGTCTGCCGCTATATGCTGACAGACCGGCTTCTCCCCATGCTGGCGCCAAATCAGTACATTGAGATGAAGAGCATCAATAAACTTGGTACAGGAAAAAGTTACGCCTACAAGCTGTGTGTATACTTCAATTTTCTGCATGAGAAGCATCATACGAATTACGAAGCGGCAACTAACAAACAAGTGCTGGGTTTTGTAGGTCATTTGATTTATGGAGATAAGGATAATCTAATAATAGTGAGTCCGCAGGAAAGTCTCTGTTACAGCACGCTGTCCGGCTATGTAACCGCTATAACAGACTTTTACCGATGGCTTGATCAGACTTATGGCAGTGAGATGGTGTTTTACGAAGGAGAGCGCAGATGCCGGCCACAGTCCTATCTGTATGGACAGATATACACTTACCAGTATAAATACCTGATCAACCGGATGCTGCCCGATGTAAAAGGAAGCAGAGAATATATTAAATGGTATACAGATGAAGAGAAAGCTCTCCTTTGCAGCGGTTTTCATACGCTGCGGGATGAGGCGGTGTTCCGGCTGACACTGGAGGGATTCCGGATTGATGAAGTACTCAGTATGCGTCTCAGTAATTATCAAGTCATGGAACGGCTGATACAGCCCTCACGCTCCAAGATGAGACAATCTGCGGTCAGTGGGTATGAGAACAAACTTCGAACCGTTCGGATAAGTGAAGAAACGGCAAGGGCATTAAATGATTATCTTTTTGTAGAACGGCCGTCTGCTGAAAATGAGGGCGGTATCATCAGTGATTGGTTATTCCTTACTTTACACGGGAAATCGGTGGGACGGCCGCTCACTTATCATAACTATCGCAAAATCTTGAGAGACTGTGCTGAACGCTGTGGCATCTCAGCAGTAAATGTCAGAACTCATAGTGGCAGGAGCACGAAGGTGATGGAAGTATTGGAGCATAACGCATTGCATCCGGAGCAGGAAAAGTCAGATATCCAAATCAAAGCTCTGTTTGGCTGGTCGCAGATTGATTCCATTCAGCCGTATATGAACCATAACAGTGAAATCATGGCCAACGCCGCATACAAGCGCCATAGTAAAAAGGATGGTGGCGGTGATGATTAAAATTACACAGAGAATCACCGCTTCTGCTGTCTGGGACATAGAGGGAACCGAGGTGCGCCTGCCATATCGGAAAGAGTATCCGGAACCGGTAATGAGAAAGAAAATTGAGGATTACCGGAGTGCTTTGAAAAGCAGGGATTATGAGCGGGACAATACTGGACTTTGCGAGGCGTTTATTGTCTTTGGAGGGATTGCTTTCGTTGCAATCGGACTATCGTGCAGGGAAGAATTCCTGCAATGCTTTTCTTACTACGCAATGCAGTTTGCACGGGAGTGGGCTGATGGAGAAAAGCGTCTGAAAGCGAAATACATTGGCTATGAGTACGTGTTTGCAAAGATGCTTCAAAATGAAAAAATCACAATCTATTATGATTTTCGTTATATTTTAGATCAGGCAAATGGAGAGGATTTCTGCCAGATGAATGAAGAGGCTTTTGCAGAATATTGGATATCAATTATGCTGCCCCTTATGAAAAGGTGTTTATCGATCGAAAAAGTGTCAAAGCGGGTGGGATATGTAAGAGTATCCCGGTATCTGATGCAGATACCAGATCAGACGCTTGCTTATTTAAAAGATCTTGCCGACAGTTACACACAAAGGAGGGAATTAATCAGCCTTACGAAAATGAATAACTTTATTCTGGGAAATGACAGCCGGACAGAGTTTACAGGTGCAGAACCGGATTTCCTGAAGCTGCTGAAGCAGATAACAGAGGAAGAAACAGGTATTCAGAGAACACGATTTATAAAGGAAAACAGAAAAGAAATGTCGCTGCATAAGGATGTATGGATTTTATATCAAAGACATGGGACAGGTCTTAAGCGGCTGACTGTGGATTTTCGTAAGGTAAATCAGCCATCATTCCGAAAAGAGATAAAGTGTTTCCTAAAGATGAGGTTCTCAGGCCATATACGCGCCAGTGATAGAAGCCATCTCTCCATTTTTGAAGCAGTGAACCGGATTTGTAAAATGAATGACTGTATACGGTATTTTTCTGATATTGATCATATAGACGTAAAAAAGCTGCAGTTATCCTTGGAGCAGGAGATGGATCAATCAAAAATCATGACCATGTTCTCTGCCTGCCGAACTTTATACCATTATCTTTGCTCAGACGAGAATGACAGTAAACTTCCTAAACCTCATAGTAATCCGTTCGAGAGCCTGCATTTTGTAAACGCTAAGAAATACCATAAGAATACACCATATATTCCGGATAAGGTAATAGAAGAACTTTCTGACCGGCTGGAGGAACTGGATGGGACGGACAGGCTGGTATTCCAGATATTCTCCGAAACCGGAATGAGGGCCAAAGAGGTGGCATTTTTAGAAGCGGACTGCCTTACATCCGCTCGTTATGATGGGGCGGTGAGACTAAAATATATTCCTTACAAGACGCTAAAGGCCAGACGCCGCAACGGAATCGGCGAGTATCATAGTGTTTACATCTCGGCGGAGTTAGAAGAGAAAATCAAAAAGCAGATTGCTGCCAGCGAGGAACTTCGCAGAGAACATAGTCTTCCTTATATTTTTCTGCATCAAAAGAAAGGCTATAAGGTTACAATGCTGAATGTGGAGTATTTCATTACGAAAATCAACAAGCTGATTCATAAATATGAGATTTGTGATGATAGCGGCGGGCTTTGGAATTTTACCAGCAGACAGTGCCGCAAAACGCTAGTGGTAAACATGATTGATAACGGCGCCACCACCATGGAACTTGTTTATCAACTGGGGCATTTGAACCAGAGCACAGTCATGCAATATTATGCGGAAGTTAAATCAGCCAGACTGGCAGAAATGAATACCAAATTTTTTAAAGAGCAGTTTCACCTATTATTATCCAATGAACAGCTTACCACGTTCTCGGAAGAAGAGAGACGGCTCTTATATGTTGATTTTCGTTTGGGAAAGCGCCGGGTAGAATTCGGTTTCTGTACAAGGAAACTGTGCGATGGAGCATGTAAAAGCCGCAGCCGTTCTGTCCACTGTGCCAACTGTCCACATCTGTGTACAGGAATAAAATATCTGCCATTCTGGAAGGAATTGCTGCAGGCCCAGGAAGAGCGGGTGCAGGAAATAATAAAGGGCTATCATCGGGAGGAAATTGCAGATTATGAAGAATATATAGAGTACCGACAGGAAAAACAGTTGCTGGCGGCTTATAGGAATATCGTTGAGATAATAGAGAAAAGCGGGGGTGACTGTCTATGAGCGCGATACCAAAACAGGAGTATATGGAGTATTACAGGAAGTGTGAAGAAAGACGGTATATGGATTTTTTGGATAGCTTATCTGATGACATTTCTTTTGACAGTGACAGGTGGATCTGTGAGAAGCGGCTTAAAAATCAATCCCAGCTTCTGAGCAAGGTCACGATTTATTTTTCAATGGTTCCAGAGCAGCATAGAGATATGGTGAAATATTTTGCACTGATCCGGTTAGTGGAGGGGAAAGGCGTGGGTACGGTTTGCGGTAACGTGGGGAATATCGCCATCTTTCTTCGGTTTATGGCAGATATTTCACTATCAGAAATTCAGGTGACAACCGCTTCCCGGTTTAAAGAATATTTGGACGGAAAAGGCTACAGTGAAAGCAGCAGAAGCAGTATCTGGTCAGCCGTGGGTGTTTTTCTTAATCGGATGAGTGATTTTGAAAAAATGAAACTGCCGAATCCTTTTTACAATAATCCCTATCAGTCAAAGCGGCTTGTAGATCAGAAATATATACCGGAGTATGTAGCGAAGCAGCTTGATCGGATTTTTATGGAAGAGGATATTCCAGTGACAATGCGCTGTATTTACTGGCTGCTGCGGCTTATCCCATCAAGGATATCGGAGATTCTGGGCATGAAGATTGAATGTCTCAAGCCTTTTGATGGACATTACTGTCTCTTTATTCCTATGTGGAAACAAAATGGCGGATATAAAGAACCAATCATGCGTACTATTCACATCGAGAATAAGGAAATGGGAGGACATCTGATTGCTCTAATTCAAGAACAACAGATAATGGCAATGTCGTACCAATGTTATTTGCCAGAAGAGAAGAAAGGGGCGCTGTTTGCATACCGGTCACAGATTCTGCAAAATGGCGTTTGGTATTCAGAAAACAGATACAGTGTGGCATCATGGCCGTATATATCCTATCAGTTAAAAGAGATTTGCAGGAGATATGATGTGCGGGATGAAAATGGAGCAGAGTATGTGGTAACTTCGCACCAGTTCCGCCATAATGGGGTTACAGACCGGCTGAGGGCAGGGTTTACTCTGCCACAAATTGCGGAGATGACGGCACACCATGGCACGGCAATGCTTTATGCCTCGTATGCACATCTAAACCTGTTCCCGGAGACAATTGTGGAGCCAATGAAGTACCAGACAAAGGCAGAAAATCCATATGTGTTGTTTGGAGGAAGGATTCTGAACATGGATTCCGTTACAGAGTCAAGATTGTTTAAAAATATTCGTGCCCACAGAGTGCCGGGCGGAGTATGTGCTGATGTCACTCATTGCAGGAGCGGTATTTGGGAATGCATCAGTTGTAGGGATTTTGTGCCGGAAATGGAACAGTTGGCATATTTCAAAGAGCAGGCGGCTGATTGGGAATCTAAAGCAGAGAAGTTCAGGAGTGACAGACAGCTGGCAGATAATTTTACAGCAATAGCCGCAGGATTTAAGGCTGTTGTGGAAAAATTGGAAAGAGGGGACTGGGATGGGAAGGAATAAAGGGTTGCCCAAACAATTAACTGAGAAACAGGAGCTTCTGCGCCAGCAGTCGATCAATAAGGTTTTGAGAGCGATTGAGAAACTGAAAGCAGAGGGAAGGAACGTGACGATTACGGCGCTGGTGGAATTCACAGGGCTTTCCCGGTCTGTATTTTCTAAAGGACATATCAGGGAACTGCTTGTGGATTATGGATATTCCGGAATAAAGACGCAGGAGCGTAAAAAGAGTACAAAGAAAGAGAAACTGGCGGATATTGTAGCTGAAAAGGATAGAAAGATACAGGAACTGCGTGCGCAGAAGGAGGAATTGGAAAAGGAGTGTGAGTTGCTTCGAGGGAGGATATTCCTTCTTATGCAGGGTGAAGCAAGAAAATAGTTGCGTAAAAACAGCAGCTTTTATTTTTTGAAAATAAAAATATACAAATAAATACGGAAAAAACGAAAATAGATGTTGATTTATTCGCAAAATGGCATATAATAAGATTAAGAGCGTAAAAGAGTGTGAGATGAAGGAGAGTGCCATGCTGATACAGTTTAACTTTAAAAATTTTAAATCCTTCCGGGATGAGGTATCCCTGGATTTATCGGCTACAAAGATTACGGAGCATGAAGATCATGTGGTGGAGATGGCAAATGATAAGCTGCTGAAGGTTGCGGCCATCTACGGTGCAAATGCCAGTGGAAAGTCTAACATTTACGATGCTTTTAAATTCATGAGCTATTATGTGGAGGAATCCTTTAAGTTTGGCGGTGAAAGCGACAGCAGGCAAAAAGCAGATTCGGATTACATTAGGGTAAGCCCGTTTTTGTTTGACAGTAAGAGCAGGAGTGAGGAATCAACCTTTGAAGTGTTCTTTGTTGATAATTCGGAGAATACGGGAAAAATTTATCAGTATGGGTTTGCGCTGCAGAATGACGAAGTGGTGGAGGAATGGTTTTATTCCAAGGCCAAGACAGCGAGAAACCGGTATAAGACTATTTTTTACCGAAAAAAGGGAGAAGAACTGGAAGTAAACGGGCTGCCAAAGAGCAGTATTGAAAATATAAAGGTCGCATTGGAAAAGGAGACTTTGATTGTATCGTTAGGGGCAAAGCTGAAGATATCGAAACTGAAAAAGGTGAGGGACTGGTTTCTGAATAACGAAGTTGTGGACTTCGGAAATCCTGCAGAGAACTTTTTCCGTTCTCAGGTGCTGCCGAAAGGTTTTACCACCAGTAGGGAAATACAGAGCAATGTAGTAAACTATTTTGCATCATTTGATAATGCTATTTGTGATTTTAAAGTGGAGGAAGTTCAGCGGGAAATTGAAAAAGAGTCCGATCTCAGTTATAAGATTGACGCATTGCATAAGATGGCGGATTGCGATGAATTTGAATCTATTCCTTTGAAAAGTGAATCCAGTGGAACGTTGAAGATGTTTGCCCTATATCCATCTTTGAAAGAGGTGCTTGATAACGGCGGAACCCTGTTTGTAGATGAACTGAATGCAAGGCTTCATCCGTTATTGGTTAGAAACATCATATTGACCTTTTTATCACCGGAAATCAACACCAACCATGCGCAGATGATTTTTACCACACATGACATCTGGCAGTTATCCAATGAGCTGTTGCGCCGGGATGAGATATGGCTGGTGGACAAGAATCAGGATGGAGTTTCCGATTTGTATTCCCTTGCTGATTTCAAGGATGAAGACGGAAATAAGGTACGCCGTGATGAAGCGCTGGCAAAGAATTATCTGACGGGCAGCTATGGCGCTATCCCTGCGCTCCGACCTATGGAAATGTTAAAGGGGAGGAGTACGGATGGCGAATAAGAGTGGAGGAAAGCCCAGTGACCGCAGGGCCGGCAAGAGGAAAGACCGGAACCAGCGGATGGGACAGAGAGTACCGGAACTGGGATATTACCTGATTGTGACAGACACCGAGGAAACGGAGAAAAATTATTTTGAGGGACTTCGTGACAGCATACCGGCAGAGCTGAAAGATCGGCTGATTATTAAGGTGGAGAAGGCCAAGACGGTAGAACTGGTAAAAAGGGCTTTGGAGCTTGTCGGAAAAGAATCACAATATCGGATACCATGGATTGTATTTGACCGGGATCAGGTGAAAGGGTTTGATGAGATTATATGGACGGCAGAGAAAAACGGTGTACATGCCGGATAGTTATCAGCGGATATGATATGCCGGCTTTTACAAGTAAGAAAATAGATAAGTATTGTGAAGAATTAATATGTCTTTTGAAAGACGAAAATAAAGCAGAAAAAATCTTTCTTTTTTTGACATGCAAAATAGCCGAAACACTGCAAAGTGAAGTCAATACTAAAGAGGCATATCGAACTAAAAAATTTACAGATGTACTTATCAGCCGTTATAAAGACGTTTATATTAGAGGAACAGTTAAAAAAATCATTCCAAATTATGGTTATGGATATATTGAAAGAAAAGGAGCACAAGATATAAAGTTTAAATTGGAAAATATTATATTATAGGAGAGGTATCTGAAAGAGATAAAGTTATAGTAAGATTTGAGCAATTGAATGAAAAGAGGATAGCAAAAGATATAATTTCTATAAATTAGTAATAAAGAGACATGCCGTGAGTTAATGTGGATATCCCTCCGGAACAGCTATATGAATCAGCCGCGATAGTGCAAAGGGCGTATGTTCCATTTCATAAAAGGCTTCATACATTACTGCCACCATCCTTTCTTAACTGTACAAAGGATATGGCATCTGCCATCCGGCTGCGGCTTACTTCCTGTTTCTTTTCCAATGCTGAAAGCATGCGGGAGCTTTCAGCTTCACGTTCCAGCATGGATGCCGGAAGGGACGGGGATTTATCACAGAAAGCTCCGATCTTCAAGGGCTCCGCAGTGAAAGGTTCCATCCCGGGATAATGAACCGTGATGGTCTCCGGCGCTGCCGGGTCATAGGAAATCTCGACTTTAAAGCCGATAAGAGCCGGTCTGGTTTCATATTTGCGTCCCTGAAAGCTGATGCATGCACCTTTGTCTACAAGCCGCTGTTCATGGTGCAGGAAAGCTTCTGCAACTACTGACGTATCAAGGAAGATCAGTGCCCTGGAGTCACGGTTCCATTCCTGGAGCGGAGTGATGCCCCCGGCAGGAACTGAAGCGCCAAGGCTTTCATAATACTCCCGGATACCCTCATGTGATGTCTTGTGATAGTATTCTTCAAGATACATGCCCCAGTAGCTGTTTAACTCCTCCAGTGTCTTGATCTTATGGATTTTTACTTCCCGCAGGAAAGCGTCCGCCACCTGATGGAATTTTTCCATTTTCCCTTTGGATTTTCCGCTTCTTACGGGCGCATGGCGGACAGTTATGCCAAGCTTTGCAAGTGACAGCTTTAACTGCTTTGCGACATACTGGGAGCCATTGTCGAAATATGCTGTGTCAAATTTCCCGGCTTTCAGGATCACCTTACGGAAGGTATCCTCCACGATGCTTTCTTCCTGGTTATCATAAAACTGTGACTGGATAACGTACCGGGAATGGTCATCAATGGCAGAAGACAGATACGTCTGTACCATGGCACCGTTTTTACCGATTGGCAGCTTGCAGCCATATTTAATGTCTCCCTGCAGCAGCATCATTCGGTGGGGCTTACAGAAGCGTTTGGATGAACTTTCGCGTTTTTCCTGCTCAAGGATGAAATTGATCTGTTCTACGGAACGCCTTGTAACTTCCTTTTTTAGCTGTATTGCCTGTTCCACGATCCTGAGGTAGTTCTCCGGGAGCTTTTTGGAAAGACTCCGTTCACCGGCGACCGGTTTTAACCCGGCAAACCACAAAGCCTGCTGGTCCTGCCAGTTTACGTCTTTTACTGTTGTCCGCATGGTTTTATGCACCTCCTTGAGCTAAGGATACACCATGCAAAAATGACAGTAAAAACAAAACAGGTGCAAGGGCATCATCCTCAGGAAGGTTCCAAAAACCCTCCAGAGTTATATATCATACGGAGAATGGCTTCCAGCCATCTGTCGTTTGATAAGCGTAAATATTCGAGCAGAGACAGCCGGGTATTCAGCAGTTCCTCACTGAATCCCAGGAATCGGTACCCAATGGATTTCAGGTACTCGTTAATCCGGAAGTAATTCAACATCAGCCAGTGTTTCCATCGGAGCATGGTTGCCTCACACGGATAGTCTTCTGTTTCCAGATCCTGCGTGGTAATGATTTCGTCCAATACACCGGAAATGATCTCGGCAGCATAATGTTTATAGGGAACCAGCCTGTCAGGAAGGGCGTTTTGGAGCCGGTTGCAGCTCTTATTGGTGCACTGCAGGCGTTCCATGTAGATAAAATGCTTTTCGCCGCCTTCCATCTTCATGATACGGAGCTTATAATCGCGGTGTTTTACCTGTGACTGGCACACCGCGCAGATGCAGGTATCTCTGCTCTCAACAAAAAATATCAGAATCCTCCTTGCAGGAGAGATTCCCTGGGACTTTTTTCTTTCTGTATAATGTTACCGCCATTATACAGGTCAAATCCCGGACAGGCAAGTAGAGCAGACTTCGGTCAAATCAAGAGATCAATAACAACATAGCAAAAAGGGATACTCCCCTATCGGAACAGGAAAAGTCTATCTGTAACACTATTATTGACACCTACATTTCTAAATACTCTTTAGGAGAAATGTACGAGCCATTTTGTGTGTATGATAATTCTAATCCGACAGAGGAAAACGTCAGTTTTGAGGGAGCCACCAAATTACCGCTTGATGAGGGTGAAGAACACTGTGCGGAAGTTTTTGATTATTGGGGAGAATGTTTGCAGGAGATTGTCACTATATTGATGGGGAAGGGGGTGGTATATACATTTAGACGATACGGATATAACAGCGCAGTTTGATTTTCCCGGATAAGGATGGGAATGGAATTGTAATTTAAAGAGATAAATTCCAGCTTTTCAGGATAATGTACTACGACTTTTA
>ERZ808044.997-NODE-997-length-19709-cov-3.706958_pt1 | contig 19709 bp, 18 predicted proteins | sample MGYA00380195_ERZ808044 | MGnify/ENA primary metagenome ERZ808044 (study PRJEB31490, sample SAMN06133423) | mouse gut metagenome | isolation source: Z7_2 | host: mice | place: China: Chengdu | collected 2015-05 ...
TGCTGTGGGAGAGGAATTTAATCCTGATTTTCATAATGCAGTGATGCAGGTGGAAAGCGAAGAATACGAATCCGGGATTATTGCACAAGAACTGCAAAAGGGATATACCTACAGAGACAGTGTGGTAAGGCACAGTATGGTAGCAGTAGTAAGTTAAATAAGAAAATTAAAAATAGAAACCAAGCCAAAATTTAAGGAGGAGATAATTATGAGTAAAATAATTGGTATTGACTTAGGTACAACAAACAGTTGTGTAGCAGTTATGGAAGGAGGAAAGCCCACCGTCATTGCAAATGCAGAAGGAGCAAGAACAACACCCTCTGTAGTAGCATTTACAAAAACAGGAGAAAGACTGATTGGTGAGCCTGCAAAGCGTCAGGCAGTAACCAATGCGGAAAAGACAATTTCTTCCATTAAAAGAGATATGGGTACAGACAGGGGACGCACCATTGATGATAAAAAGTATTCTCCCCAGCAGATTTCTGCTATGATTCTCCAAAAGCTGAAAGCAGATGCGGAAAGCTATTTAGGTGAAAAGGTAACTGAGGCAGTAATCACAGTTCCTGCATACTTTAATGACGCACAGCGTCAGGCAACTAAGGACGCAGGAAAGATTGCAGGTCTGGATGTAAAGCGTATCATTAACGAGCCTACAGCAGCAGCTCTTGCTTATGGTCTTGACAATGAAAAAGAGCAGAAGATTATGGTATACGACTTAGGCGGCGGTACCTTTGATGTTTCTATTATTGAAATTGGTGATGGTGTTATTGAAGTTTTAGCAACCAACGGCGATACGCATCTTGGAGGTGATGATTTTGATAACAAACTGACACAGTGGATGATTGATGAATTTAAGAAGGCAGAAGGGGTTGATCTGTCAAATGATAAGATGGCTCTTCAAAGATTAAAGGAAGCAGCAGAAAAAGCAAAGAAAGAGTTATCTTCAGCTACAACCACTAATATTAACCTTCCTTTCATTACAGCTACCGCAGAAGGTCCCAAACATTTTGACATGAATCTTTCCAGAGCAAAATTTGATGAACTGACACATGATTTGGTGGAAAGAACGGCAATCCCTGTTCAAAACGCTATGAAGGATGCAGGTCTTACAAATGGAGACTTAGGCCAGGTATTACTGGTAGGCGGTTCCACACGTATTCCTGCTGTACAGGATAAGGTAAAACAGCTTACTGGCCATGAACCCAGCAAGAGCCTTAACCCTGATGAATGTGTTGCATTAGGTGCTTCCATTCAGGGTGGTAAATTAGCAGGCGATGCAGGCGCAGGTGAGATTCTTCTGTTGGATGTTACGCCCCTTTCTCTTTCCATTGAGACGATGGGCGGTATTGCAACTAGGCTGATTGAAAGAAATACCACAATTCCTACAAAGAAGAGCCAGATCTTCTCAACGGCAGCAGATAATCAGACAGCAGTTGATATCAATGTATTACAGGGTGAAAGACAGTTTGCAAGAGATAACAAGTCTCTTGGACAGTTCAGATTAGACGGCATTCCTCCGGCAATGCGCGGTGTGCCTCAGATTGAAGTTACTTTTGATATTGATGCAAATGGTATTGTTAATGTATCTGCCAAGGATTTAGGAACTGGCAAGGAACAGCATATTACAATTACAGCAAGCTCCAATATGTCTGATGACGAGATCGATAAGGCTGTAAAAGAAGCTGCTGAGTTTGAAGCACAGGATAAGAAGAGAAAAGAAGCAATCGACGCTAGAAATGAAGCTGATTCCTTTGTATTCCAGACAGAAAAAGCTTTAAGCGAAGTAGGCGATAAGATTGATGCTTCTGAAAAAGCTACAGTAGAAGCTGATATGAAGGCAGTAAAAGACATTTTGGAAAGAACAAAAGATCAGGAAATGTCCGATTCCGACTTAGATGCGCTTAAGGCAGCAAAGGAGAAACTTACTACAAGTGCTCAGGCACTGTTTACCAAAATGTATGAGAACATGCAGCAGGCAGGTGGTGCTGGCCCTGATATGGGTGCAGGCGCAGGTCCTGATATGGGCGGTGCAGATGCAGGCGCAGCAGATGATGTAGTTGATGGAGATTATAGAGAAGTTTAAAAGTGATGCAGACAAAATGCCGCAGAAGAATGGCTCATAAAGAGCCATTCTTCTTGGGAGGAATTTAAAAATGGCAGAACAAAAACGTGATTATTATGAAGTTCTTGGAATAGATAAGAACGCGGATGATGCCGCCATTAAAAAAGCATACAGGGCGCTGGCCAAAAAGTATCATCCGGACATGAATCCGGGAAATGCGGAGGCAGAGAAAAAATTTAAAGAAGCTTCAGAGGCTTATGCTATTTTGAGTGATCCGGAAAAGAAAAGACAGTATGATCAATTTGGTCATGCTGCTTTTGAAGGTGGAAGCGGAGGCTTTGGAGGTTTTGACTTTAACACCGCTGATTTCAGTGATATATTTGGTGATATATTTGGCGACTTTTTTGGCGGCGGAAGAAAAGGGCGGGGAAGTAATGGCCCTATGAAAGGTGCAAATATCAGAACCAGTGTCAGGATTACCTTTGAGGAAGCGGTTTTCGGTGTTGAAAAGGAGATTGAACTGACGCTTAAGGATGAATGTAAGACCTGTCATGGCAGCGGAGCAAAGCCGGGAACCAGTCCGGAGACCTGCCAGAAATGCGGCGGTAAAGGACAGGTGGTATTTACCCAGCAGTCTTTCTTTGGAACGGTCAGAAATGTACAAACTTGTCCAGACTGTAATGGCACGGGTAAGGTGATTAAGGAGAAATGTGCAGACTGTCATGGTTCAGGCTTTATTGCAAGCCGCAAGAAAATACAGGTGTCCATTCCTGCCGGTATTGATAATGGGCAGAGCGTCCGTATCAGAGATAAGGGGGAGCCTGGAGCAAATGGTGGTCCCAGAGGCGACCTTTTGGTAGAGGTGATTGTTGGACGCCACCCCATTTTCCAACGTCAGGATTACAATATTTATTCTACAGTTCCAGTATCTTATGCGATTGCTGCCTTAGGTGGTGATGTGGTAATAGATACAGTGGATGGCAAGGTTATTTATGAAGTGAAACCTGGAACGCAGACTGACACAAAAGTCCGCTTAAAAGGAAAAGGTGTGCCTACTATAAGAAATAAAGAAATTCGTGGCGACCATTACGTGACGCTGGTGGTTCAGACACCGGAAAGATTATCCCATGAAGCCAAGGAGCTTTTAAGGCAGTTTGATGCACTTACAGGAGACAGTTTAAATGCTGCTCAGAATGTGCAGACAGATAAGCCTGAGGGAAAGGATTCTAAAAAGAAAAAATTCTGGAAATAAAATGAGGAAGGACAGCATTCGGGGCGGTCCAATAAAACAGTATAATAGTGTTTTCGGGAAGCGGCATGATTTGATCATGCCGCTTTTACGTTCATAATGTCATAGAGTAAATTGGCGGGGAGTATGCCGATATAGTTGTATGAAGGATTTTGGAAGCATACGGCATAAAATAGCATCCAAGCAACTCATCCTTAACAACCAACTAGGCTTTCTTTTCAACAAAAAAACGTTATTTTTCTTTGCCATATAATCCTCCACAATCTGAAAAACCGTCCATAATGCTTATACCGAGTTACAGTTGCGTTTGCTGAACGGTTTTCAATAAACACAAGAGAACCCATTTTATTCTTCTGAACTATAAAACTCCTCTAAAACATAGGTTTTAACAGGTGTTATGTATAACTCGTATTTTATAACCAACTTAACCAAATCATTTCTATCAATTAAAGTGATGGGAGAGCCTTCTCTTGCGGCCTGCCTTGCAGAATTTGTAAATCGACCATTAGTAATGAACACACCGTAATCGGCCTGATATTTATTCATCGCACCCAAGAATTGGTTAATTTCTGGTTCTCTTACAGGAGCTACATTATACCGCTTACACTGAATAACAACTCTGGTTGTACGGAAATCGTTGGTATCGGTATGATAACCATAGCCGTCAATCCCACCATCATTACTAATTTGAACGCCTTTTCCTTTTTCTGTAAATTCAACACCCATGCGATTTAACAACGCTCTTGAAAAAGCCTCAAACTTTTTGGGTGTCATTTTCGCAATCGCAGCAAGCAGTTTCTCTTTGAAATCATCTTTGATTTTTTCTTCTTCCTGCATTTCTTCCTCGTTGTCGGAAATATCAGCGACTTTGTTTTTCTTGTTATTTTGGCTCAACTGCTCCCAATGCTTTTTAGATGCTTCAATAATATCTTTTTCGACATCAAGGCTCTCCACATCAAGATATAATCCTTTTTCGGTCAGCGTAATAGGAGAGGTATTCGTATATGTCAATAATCCGATAAAGAATAAATCTTTAATTGCAAAATTGAATTTAAAGTTGAACTCCTTATATGTGTTTCCGGTTTTCTTGGACTTCTTTTCTATTTCTGCAAATTCCGCAATTTGATCATCCAAGTCAGCGATGCGTGCCTTTATTTCAGAACGCTCTAACTGACCGCCAGCTTCTTGTAATACCTCCAATATCGGCTTAATTAAATAAGCAATCTTGCCGTCAGAAGATAATTGTTTAATATTCATAACTACTGCCTCCGCTTATATTTGGGTAATCTGATCTATCGCATATAGCGGCAGATTGACGAGCCATTCTTCTTTTTTGTAGTCCGCCATAGAGGTGCGAACAGAAACTTTGGGTGAGAATTTTTCTTGATAGGTCTTTAGGCTCTTGGCTCTAAGATTTACTTCTGCCTTTACTTCAACGGGTATAATCTGCTCGCCTGTATCAACGACAAAGTCAACTTCGCAGGAGCCTCTGTCGTTGGTGTAGTAATAAACATCCAAATCCTCGATGGTTTTTAGTTGCTGACAAACATACTGTTCCGTCAAAGCACCCTTAAACTCAACAAAAAGGTCATTGCCATCGAGTAATGTACGCTGGCGAAGTCCTGTCATACAACCAAGTAGTCCCACATCTACCACAAACAGCTTGAATGCTTTCAAGTCCTCATATGCCCGCAACGGAATGCCTGCCGCATTGACACGGCTGACCTTATGAATAAGACCGCAATCGCTGAGCCACATAATTGCGGTTTCATAATCCTTTGCACGAGCACCTTCACGAACAAGTCCATAGATAAACTTTTTGTTTTCTTTTGCTAACTGTGAGGGGATGCTGTTCCACAGCATACGGAGTCTCGGTACAATTTCATTCGGAGCGTGCTTGGAGAAATCCTGTTCGTAGGCTGCGAGAATTCGCTTTTGAATTTCACGTACCTCGTTGAAATCTTTATTTTCTGCAAAGCTTTGCACAGCCTCAGGCATTCCACCAACAAAGTAATAATGCTTCAATGCATCAATATAAGTCTGCTTAAAGCTTGTAATCATCTGAAAGTCTCGACTGTCAAGCAGTTCAGCGAACCGCTCTTTATCGGTTGCCATCAAAAACTCCTTGAAAGAAAGGGGGTACAGTTTTAAGAAATCCACCTTGCCAACAGGGAAAGATGTCCCTTGATGTAAGGCGATGCCGAGCAACGAACCGGCGCATACAATATGATACTGCGGCGCATTTTCATAGAAATATTTAAGAGACGAAAGTGCTCTGGGAACTTCCTGCACTTCATCAAAAATCAGCAAAGAATTATTTGGGTCAATTTTTCGACCCACATACAGTTCCAATCCCATAATCAAGCGTTCTGTGTCCAGATCAGACGCAAACAGCTCTGCCATTCTGGAATTGGAATCAAAATTGATATATACGATATCCGCATACGCCTGTCTGCCAAATTCTTTCATCAGCCAAGTCTTACCGACCTGACGTGCGCCTTCGATGATTAAAGGCTTGCGACGTTTGCTTTGTTTCCATTTCAATAGCTTTTCGATAGCAATTCGGTACATACACGCACCTCCGTCATTATAATGCAAGTATAGTATACCACATGATTACAGAAAATACAACGAGTTTTAGATAAATTATCTCAATTTTTACAACGAATAAAGCTGTAGCAGCTCAAATGTTCATTGAATTTACAAAAAATAGACCTAGACCACCTTAAAGGCAATCCAGGTCTGCTTCGACGATTATTCTTCCATAACTTCCAACATCATCCTTGCGCCCAACTTAAAACTGTTTTGGAATATCAAACAGTCAGTTAGGGTCTGGTATTCTCGCACACAGTTCGTATATTTGGCGAACAGCTCTTTCTGTTCATCCGTCATGGTGGCTCGGAGCTTTTCTTCGTTCCTACAAATCAGCTCCAGTAATTTTTTGTACTCCTTGCAAGAAGAAGTATCATACTCGGTTGGCTCAATATTGCCATACCAAAATTCTTCAAGTATTCTCATACCACATCCTCCCTATAAATCATTTCACAGAGGATGACTTCCTTAGCTCGACAGCGAATGTTGTTCATAGCTCCTACCCATGCCATATGGTCGGCGGCTTTCATGTCTTCTGTCACGCCCTCAGCGGCTTTCATTTGCTCGATGATAAGTTCAAGACGGTTCTGTGGCTGTTCGTTCAAATCAGCCAGATACGTCCAGAGTTCGCCGCTGAGACAAAGATCGTTGAAGCGGATAGTGTTATGTTCCTTGATAAAGTCTCTGTGCATCCGTCCCCACCGACCAATGGGTCTATTTTCCTCCGGTAAGCGAATATCGGGAATATAGTAATCACCACAACGGATATAGTTCAGTTCCTGCATCATATGTACCTCCAATAAGATTCAAACATTCTGTTAAAGATAGAAAAAGGCGATACCTGGTTGTAAAAACCAAGTATCGCCAATTTTTCTTGTCGCACTCCTGTACGACAGCTACCCTATGTCAGTAATGTTCTCATACGGTCTTATTGGAAACTACCCTTGCGGTCCTTCCTTTTTCAAGTCATAAAAATTAAAAGGCAGACATAAACTGTTAGTAAGCTATGACATAAATTCTTCCAACATGGACACAATCCGCTTTGAAAGGCTTGTATTGAGGTTTTCTGCAATCGGTATCAAATCGGAAATTTTTTCAGGCTGCCCATTTTGCTGGTAAATGGAAGCCAGTAATTTATAAGACCCGGTAATGTCGGTACGTACGGAAACAGCAAATTCAAGAATCTGACAGGCTTCCTTCAGGCATCCTTTTTCATAAAGGGCCTGCGACAATTTTTGGAGGGTACGTACTAAGATGGTGAAGTTTTGATCATATCGGGATAAAGTTTCTATATTTGGAGCGCCGTACATAAGTTTTAAATCCGTATTGCTGATGCCTGTAAAATTGACGATGGGATTTTCGGAAAGAATCTTTAAGGTTTCCCAACATTCATATATTGCGGGATCATCCGCACAAGCATTAGTGGGCAGAGAATTAAAGGGAATTTTAATATAATCAAGGTTGTCAAGGGATTTTTTACGTGTACTATTGGCCTTTGCTTCTTTTTCCCAGAAATCATAAGAAGCCTGTTCCTCTTTGTTGCGGCTTTTGTGGATTTCATACCCAAGCCAGAGACAAAATACTATAAAACTTGCAAAAAATGGGAACTTCATATATAATATCCTTTCAAAGATGTATTTAATCGGAGGAATATGATGTTTAATCTATATAATAAAAAAAGTAAAAAAATAATTTCATCTATCATTATTATATTATTAATACTTGCTATGATAATTCCAACTATAGCATCTTTTATCTATTAAGGAAAGCAAATTTTAAGAAACAGGTTTGAGAAGTATGAAGAAATTAATTAAGGGCATAATCTGCGCAGGCCTTATTCTGATGACAGCAGTAATTCCAGCCATTCAGGTAAGGGCGCAGGAGGAAGAAAACAAAATATTACCCGGAGTTTATGTTGAAGAGATGTCTTTGGAGGGAAAGACAGAAAGTGAAGCAAAGTCTCTGGTGGAGGATTATGTAGGGAGTCTTTCTGACAAGATGATTACACTGATTGCAGTAGGAGGAAATGAGGTGCAGATTAAAGTTTCTGACCTTGGCTTGTGCTGGAGCAATCAGGAAATCATAAATGAAGCAGTAAATATTGGTCAGACAGGAAATGTGGTACAGCGCTACAAAACTGCAAAGGATCTTCAATATCAGAATAAAGTATATAAACTGGAATTCGGAATTGACCAGGAACTGGTAAAAAGCATTTTAAGTGAGCAGTGTGCAATTTATAATGAGGAAGCGGCAGATGCAACACTTACCAGAGAAAATGACAGTTTTGTGATTGTTCTGGGACAAACAGGACAGGTCGTAGATGAAGCAGCATCTGTAGAAACTATTCGTGAGTATTTAAACAATAGTTGGAACAGAGAGGATGCATCCATTGAACTGGCAGTTACGGTAAAAGAACCCAGAGGAAGCGAAGAGGAGCTTTTAAAAGTAAAGGACGTGCTGGGCACATTTACTACCAGTTTTAAAACTTCAGGCTCATCGAGAAGCGCAAATGTGAGAAATGGAGCCGAGCTTATCAATGGTACAACACTTTATCCGGGAGATGAATTTTCAACCTATGAAGCAGTATCTCCTTTTACCCAGGCCAATGGATATTATATGGCTGGTTCCTATTTAAACGGACAGGTGGTGGACAGCTTAGGCGGCGGCATCTGTCAGGTGTCCACGACCCTTTATAATGCAGTGCTTTTGTCAGAACTGGAGGTCACAGAAAGGCACAACCATTCCATGATCGTAACTTATGTGGATCCTTCTGCTGATGCAGCAATCGCAGAATCTTCTGGAAAGGATTTTAAGTTTGTAAATAATACGCAGGCGCCTATTTATATTGAAGGCAGCACTACGGACGATAAACAGATTAGTTTTACTATTTATGGAGCGGAGACAAGGCCGAGCACTCATCAGGTGCGTTATGAAAGTGAAGTGGTAAGTAAAACTTACCCGGATTCGGAAGTGATTTATACAGATGCTTCCCTGCCGGTGGGTTCTATTTCGGTGCAATCTGCGCATATTGGCTATAAAGCAAATTTGTGGAAGATTGTGACCGAGAATGGAGTAGAGGTAAGCCGTGAACAGGTAAATTCAAGCTCTTATCAGGTGACACCAAGGACGGCAACCGTAGGTGTCGCCACGGCTGATCCCAATGCATACAATGAAATTATGGCAGCTGTTGCCACAAATAATATTGATCATGTGAAGAACGTTGTGGTCGCCCTTGCCGCAGCGGCGGCACCTGCGGCCGAAGCACCGGCGCAGTCTCCTGCCGAAGGAGCAGCACCGCCCACTGAGGCAGCACCAGAGCAGGCACCGGCACAGTAAGTTATTCGGATGTCTTTTGGCTAAGGCGGTCTGAATAGCGCAGGCTGACATTGCTTAGAAGAAGGACAGGGCAGCTATGAAAACAGGAAAGATATCTGAAACCATTTTAAGGCGTTCCGTGTTAAGGCAGATAGAAAAGAATCATAGTGAAGTATTGAAAGGCGCAGGAATAGGCTTGGACTGCGCCTTTTTGTCATGGGAAAAAGGTGTCTTTTGTGAGGAGATAGATAGCAGTGTGACAGCGATTTCCACCCAGACAATTACGCTTGGCGTCTCTGATGCAGCTTTTTTAGCGGTTATGGCTGCAGCAAATAATCTTGTGGCGGAAGGAGCTGTTCCTAAAGCGGTTACTTTAGCAGTAACATTACCGGAAGCGGCAGAAGAATCACAGCTTAGAGTGTTTATGAGTCAGGCTTTGGATTGTTGTCGGAAACTGGATATGCAAATTGCAGGAGGGCATACGGAGGTGAGCCCGGGCGTAAAATGTCCGATAATTACAGCAACTGCCGTGGGCCCATACCGGGATAGCAGGCAAAATAAAACGGCAGAAAATGTGAAGGATAATGGACAACAGGAGGGCGGAAAAGAATGCATAAGTTCGCCGGCAGGGCTTGATATTGTGGTGAGTAAGTGGATTGGGATGGAAGGTACATTTATTATTGCCAAGGAAAAGGAAGATGAGCTTTTAAAACGTTATCCACCCTGGCTTATCAGGATGGCCGGAGAGCAAAAAGGGTATTTGTCAGTTGCTTCGGAGGCGGCAACCGCCCTTAAGTCCGGCGTTTATGCAATGCATGATGTGAGGAACGGAGGAATTTTTAGTGCATTGTGGGAGATATCCCGTAAATTAGGCGTTGGACTTTGTGTGGATTTGAAAAAAATTCCGGTAAGGCAGGAAACCATTGAGATCTGCGAGTTTTATAATTTGAACCCTTATGAACTTTTATCAGGTGGAATGCTGATTATGCTTACATGGGACGGGCAACAGTTAGTTGAAGATTTAGAAGCTGAAGGAATTTGTTCGTCTATTATTGGCAGTACAAATGATGGAAATGATAAGATCATAAGTAATCATGAGGAAATCAGGTATCTGGAAGCGCCGGTACCGGATGAAATATATAAATTAACATTTGTTTAGGAGAGAATAAAGATATTTTTACAGACAAATTTTGGACTGAGCAAGAATGGAGGATAAAATGAGAGAACAGGTTTTAGCAATTATAGAAAAAAACAGCCGGATCGATATAAAGGAACTGGCAGTCATTTTAGGTGCGGAGGAAATTGACATTGCCAATGAATTAAAGGCAATGGAGGAAGAAGGAATTATCTGTGGCTATCACACAATGATTGATTGGGAAAAGACATCCATTGAAAAAGTAACCGCTTTAATTGAGGTACGCATTACCCCTCAGAGAGGACAGGGATATGATAAAATTGCTGAAAGGATTTACAAGTATCCTGAAGTAAACAGTGTGTATTTGATTTCTGGAGGATATGATCTTTTAGTTACACTGGAGGGCAAATCATTAAAGTCTGTATCTAATTTTGTGTCAGATAAGCTTTCTACTTTGGAGGGAGTATTAAGTACGGCAACTCATTTTATATTAAAGAAATATAAAGATCACGGAACGATACTTACGAAGAAGTATGAGGATACAAGAGAGAAGGTGACGCCATGAGAAATCCACTATCAGATACAATTGTAGAAATTAAGCCCTCAGGCATTCGTAAATTCTTTGACATTGTAAATGAAATGGAGGATGCAATTTCTCTAGGAGTGGGCGAACCTGATTTTGATACTCCCTGGCACATTAGGGATGAAGGGATTTATTCTCTTGAGAAAGGGAGAACCTTTTACACTTCCAATGCGGGATTAAAGGAGCTTAAGGAAGAAATTGTAAAATACATACAAAGAACGCAGAATATTACTTATGATGCGGCCCATGAAGTAATTGTTACGGTGGGTGGTTCGGAAGCAATTGATATTGCCCTGCGCACAATGATTAATCCGGGAGAAGAAGTGCTGATTCCACAGCCAAGCTATGTTTCCTATGAACCCTGCGCGATCCTTGCAGGTGCAGTTCCGGTTATTATAGAGCTGAAAGAAGAAAATGAATTCAGATTAACAGCCGAAGAGCTTTTAAGCACCATTACGGAAAAAACAAAGGTATTAATCCTGCCTTATCCGAATAATCCTACAGGTGCAATTATGGAAAAAGAAGATCTGGAGAAAATAGCGGAGGTTATTCGGGAAAAAGATATTTTTGTAATTTCAGATGAAATCTATGCAGAGCTTACTTATAAGGATAAGCATGTTTCCATTGTAAGTCTTCCGGGGATGCAGGAGAGATGTGTTTTGATTAATGGATTTTCCAAAGCTTATGCAATGACGGGGTGGCGTCTTGGATATGCATGTGCACCCAGGGAAATTATGGAACAGATGCTTAAAATCCATCAATTTGCCATTATGTGTGCTCCCACTACCAGTCAGTATGCTGCTGTGGAGGCTCTTAAAAATGGAGATGATGATGTGGCAATGATGAGAGAGTCCTATAATCAAAGAAGAAGATTCCTCATGCATGAATTTGATAAAATGGGGCTTAAATGCTTTGAACCCTATGGAGCTTTTTATGTTTTTCCCTGTATCAGGGAATTTGGCATGACCAGTGAGGAGTTTGCCAACAGACTTCTTAGGGAGGAAAAAGTGGCAGTGGTTCCAGGAACTGCATTTGGAGACTGCGGAGAAGGTTTCCTTAGAATTTCCTATGCCTATTCGTTGGAAAACCTGAAAGTTGCCTTGGATAAAATAAATGCATTTATTACAAGGCTCAGAGAAGAAAAATAGGAGAAAAATTGTAAAGATATACCGACAGTTATAATAGTATTCCTACGGTTTCTGTATTTGTAAAGAACAAAAATCTATACTAACGGTAAAGAAATATTACTGTTAGGAAGGTGCATATGGATTTAACGAGTATAGGAAAACACATCAGAGAAAAAAGATTATCAAAGTCATGGAAACAGGATGAATTGGCGGAAAAGACAGAATTAAGCGTTGTCTATATTGGAATGATAGAGCGGGGCGAAAAACTGCCCCGATTGGAGACATTTATAAATATTTTAAATGTGTTGGACGCATCGGCGGATGAAATGCTGGAGGATGTGCTTAAGGATGGTTATAGAATCAGGGTAAGCAAATATGCCCAGAAGCTTGATGCGATGTCAGAAAAACAAAGAGATCTGTTTTTTCAATTGATTGATGCGCTTTAACGTAAGCAAATTCATGAGAATAGAAGAAAAAATCAAGATGCCCCGCTTTACGGGGCATCTGTTATGTAAGCGGCAGGTGGACAAATATTCTCTAATGATTTCTGCTGTTTTCTATTGCTGCTTTTACAAATCCCTTAAATAATGGATGAGGTCTGTTAGGTCTGGATTTTAATTCAGGATGACCTTGTGTTGCGATAAAAAAGGGATGATCGGAAAGCTCACACATCTCAACAATCCGTCCGTCAGGAGAAAGGCCGGAGAGCTTCATACCATGTTCAGTCAACAGGGCGCGGTAATCGTTATTTACCTCATAGCGGTGTCTGTGGCGTTCATAAATCATTTCCTCACCATAGAGCTGATAAGCAATGGAGGTTTTATCCAGCATACAAGGGTAGGAACCCAGCCTTAAAGTGCCTCCTATATTTTCCACGCCATTCTGGTCAGGCATAAGGGCAATGACTGGATGGGTGGTTCCGGCATCAAGCTCGATACTGTTGGCATCACGATAGCCTACTTCATTTCGGACAAATTCCACAATAGAAAGCTGCATGCCAAGGCAGAGCCCCAGAAAAGGAATCTTGTGGGTTCTTGCATAGTTTATGGCGCAGATTTTTCCTTCAATTCCGCGGGGGCCAAAGCCTCCGGGAACAAGAATCCCGTTTACTTTTCCTAAAAGATCATTTACAGTTTCTGCTGTCACCGTTTCAGAGTCAACCCATTTGATATTTACAGTTACATGATTGGAAATACCGCCATGCTTTAAAGATTCTACTACGCTGATGTAGGCATCATGAAGTTTTACATATTTCCCCACAATTGCAATGGTGACTTCGCCATCGGGAGAGCGCAGAGATTCTACCATAGCCTTCCAGTCTGTCAGGTCCGGTTCAGGACATGACAGTTTTAGACATTCGCAGGCAGCTTGTGCAAGATGCTCTTTTTCCATAGCAAGAGGGGCTTCATACAGATATTCTACATCTAGGTTTTGCAATACATGATGATTAGGAACGTTGCAGAAGAGGGCAATTTTATCCTTGATGCCTTGATCTAAGGGATGTTCGCTTCGGCATACCAGAATATCAGGCCAAAGCCCCATTCCCTGTAATTCCTTTACACTTGCCTGAGTGGGTTTTGTTTTCATTTCCTGAGATGCTTTCAGATAAGGGATTAAGGTTACATGAATTAAAATTGCATTTTCGTGCCCAACCTCATGCTGGAATTGCCTGATGGATTCAAGAAAAGGCTGGCTTTCAATGTCGCCGACAGTGCCGCCGACTTCAATAATTGCAATTCTTGTTTCGTCATCAGTGAAATTACGGTAAAATCGGCTTTTGATCTCATTTGTAATATGAGGAATTACCTGAACGGTTCCTCCTCCATAGTCGCCGCGGCGTTCTTTTTGAAGGACGGACCAATAGATTTTTCCGGTGGTTACGTTAGAGTTTTTATCCAGATTTTCATCAATAAACCTCTCATAATGTCCCAAGTCCAGGTCTGTTTCTGTTCCGTCATCAGTAACAAAAACTTCTCCATGCTGAATGGGATTCATGGTACCCGGATCAATATTGATATAAGGATCAAACTTCTGCATGGTTACTGTGTATCCACGCGCTTTTAGCAATCTTCCCAATGAGGCGGCTGTGATTCCCTTGCCCAGGCCTGAAACAACGCCGCCGGTTACAAAAACATATTTTACTGCCATAATTTTCCCGTGCTCCTTAAAATTGGTATAATGAAACAACGGATGCCAGGCTTTGCCAGTCATCCTTATGTTAAAAAAGGCAGCAAAAAATATTTTTGCTGCCTGCTACTCATTTCATGACGAAAAATCAAACATCTTAATTACTTCCACAATGTTAAAGAAATCTTCCTTGGCAAGCGCGAAACATTCTAATACATCCGGTGAAAACTGTCCACATTCTCCATTCATTATCATGTCATATGCTATGTTGTTAGCGTATATGCTCTTATATACTCTGGGACTTACTAATGCATCATAAACATCTGCAATAGCAACAATATGTGCGCTGATCGGAATTTCTTCTCCCACCAAATGATCAGGATACCCATTGCCATCCCATCTTTCATGGTGATAACGACAGATTTCATAACAGTAACGATAGAACTCATTATCCTGCTGGCCGCGGAATTTTTCCAAAATATCACACCCTATTGTGGTGTGAGTCTTCATAATTTCAAATTCTTCCGGTGTTAAGCGTGCCGGTTTCAAAAGAATTGCATCTGGAATACCTATTTTACCAATATCATGGAGTGCCGATGCTCTGGAAATCTCATCAATCTGTGCAGGAGTAATTCCATACTTTGGAAAATATTTCATAAGGTATTTTAGCATAATCCGTGTAAAATACTTAATACGTCTGGTATGTTCCCCTGTCTCCAGACTTCTGAATTCAACCACGGAGCTGAGTGCATCAATCATAAACTCATTGCCTTCACGGAGCTTCTTCTCCTGTGCCCTGATTGCTTCTTCCTGTTCTTTTAACTGCTCCTGCATATGGTATTTATTTTGATATAATTCAATAATATTTTTTGCCCTGCGTCTTACAATATGCGGGTAAAAAGGCTTATGCATAACATCTGCCACACCATAAGCATATGCCTGGTCATCGCTATCAAGAATTGTCTCACCAGTAATTAGTATTACCGGAATCTTTTGAAGCAGATCATGCGTCTTCATGTATTCCAATACCCAAAATCCATCCATAACCGGCATAACAATATCCAGCAAAATCAATGCTATATTAGAATTATTTTCAATTTGAACAGTTGCCTCCTGTCCATTACCTGCCTCAAGGATTTCATATTCCTCCTCAAACAAGCCTCTTAATATCACGCGGTTTATTTCTTCGTCATCAACAATTAAAATCTGCTGTTTCAGCATATTGCCACCTCTCAAAATCGCATTTCTTTCACAGTCTACGTTATCATTTTTTGATAAAAATGTCAATTTTTATTGATACTTTTCTATGCAGGCAATCACCTTTTCCTCAATAGGAAAACTCTCTGCCAGAATACTTTTCGCCTTATCCGCATCATTCTGTCTAAGCAGTGCGACAATATCCGTATACGCCTCATAAAGCGGAGTAATTGACAGATTTCCCAGCACTCCCTTCAAGGTGTGGGCAGTCTCAATCGCACCCTCAATATTTCCTGCTTCGATCGCATCCATCACCTGGGATCCTTTCATCATGTTCGGAAGCTTCTTCAGCATTTTTTCATAAAGCGCCGTATTGTTCATAAAACGCTGCATTGCCTCATCCACATTAGCCCCCAAGTCTTTCAGTTCATCAACCATACTCATTTTTATATCCATGCTCCTTTCTTTTTATTTGATATGGAATTTAATTTTATTTTTTACTTTTTAATAAATTTATCTAACTGCCTTTCAACTTCTCTGATATCAATAGGTTTTGCCACATGTGCGTTCATTCCGCTTTCCATACATTTTCTGATGTCCTCTTCAAACGCATCTGCCGTCATTGCAATAATTGGAATATCCGAATCCTCACGCTCAAGTGCACGAATTGCTCTGGCCGCCTCATGACCTGTCATTACCGGCATACGAATATCCATAAGAATTGCGTCATAGTATCCAACCGGCGACTGCTTAAATTTATCCACACAAATCTCTCCATTTTCTGCCCATTCCAGCACCAGTCCTCTCTCTGTCAGAAGTGCCTCTGCAATCTCCCAATTCAGGTCGTTATCCTCTGCCAGCAGAATTTTTCTTCCAGTAAGATCTACCTCTCTATCAATAGTCTGTACCTTCTGGTCTTCCTCTGTTTCCACAAACTGCCTCAATCCATAAAACAAGGTAGACTTAAACAACGGTTTTGAAATAAATCCTGTGATACCAGCTTCTCTCGCCTCATGCTCAATCTCATTCCAGTCATAAGCCGAAATCAAAAGAATAGGAATATCTCCTCCCATCTGTGCGCGAATCTTACGGGCAGTTGCAATACCATCCATGCCAGGAAGTTTCCAGTCTAACAAAATAATCTGGAAATCATTCTGCTCTATATGCCTTTGGCTCACCAGTTTCACTGCAGTTTCCCCATCCAGTGTCCACTCTGCATTAATTCCAATATTTTTCAGGGCATTAATGACGCTTTCACACAATTGCTTATCATCATCCACCACCAGCATATGCCACTCTGGAAGTATCATGTCTTCTTCCTGGACAAGTACCTTCTCCAAGTCCAAAGTTACATGGAATTCCGTTCCTTCACCCTGTTTACTGTTCACCTCAACGGTACCCTGCATTGCATCAACAATATATTTGGTAATGGCCATTCCCAGACCAGTCCCTTCTGTCTTTTGAACCCTCTTGCTGTCTTCACGGGTAAAGGCATCAAATATTGTCTTCCTAAACTCATCTGACATGCCAATGCCATTGTCTTTTACCTTGATATGTACTCTCACATAAGTATCCCCAATTGGAGACGGTTCTTCATACAAGCTGACCTCGATATTACCTTCCTCTGGAGTAAACTTAATGGCATTGGATAAGAAGTTCAGCAGCACCTGGTTTAACCTGACGCTGTCGCAATATACATCCTCATTTTCAACGTTCCTGATATGTATACTAAAATGCTGCTTTTTTTCCTTAATCTGCGGCTGCACAATATTGACAATACTGTCCATTACCTCTCTTAAAGAAACCTGCTCCATATGCAAAGTCAGTTTTCCGCTCTCGATCTTAGACATATCCAAAACATCATTGATCAATCCAAGAAGGTGTTTACTTGATAAAGTAATTTTTTTCAGACAGTTTTGTATCTGTCTTTTATCATCAATATTTGCGGCTGCAATTGCAGTCATTCCAACAATTGCATTCATCGGCGTACGAATATCATGACTCATGTTGGATAAAAATTCGCTTTTGGCTCTTGTTGCATGCTCCGCTTCCTCGCGGGCCTTTTCAAGCTCCCTCATCTGCCGCTTGCTAAAGTTTAGATATAATATAAATACAACAAGCACTGAAAGCAAAACAATGCCGCTGCCTGCAAAAATCACCCCTGTTTGTTCAGCACTAAAATGACTTATAACTTCATCCAGCGTACCATATGGCATTACCGTTATCAGGTACCATTCCGAATTAGGAAGCCGCGTACAGTATAAATGGCTTCTTGAATCTTCCATGTGAAGCACTGTAGAATAACTTTTCCCCTCACGCATTGATTCCTGAAGTTCCTTAACATAGTCCTCTGCACTTTTACCTTGTGCACTGTCAACAATTGCCCTGATCTGATCAAAATAACTGTCTTTTTCTGTAGTTCCGCTCCTTATAACAAAGCTGCCGTCACGTCGGATTACATGAGAGTATACCAGTGAATCATTTTCCTCCAGAGAAAGCACTCTTATCATATATTCGCAGGGAACACCAGCGACAAGCGCAATGCTGTTTGTACCGTCCTTCATAGGCAGTGCTGCCTTAACACCAAAAAGTACAACATCATTTTTAGAAGCATCTAAACCTACCGCTACCTTTTTTTCTCCTTTTTTCATTGATTCCCAAAAAGGTTCTGGATCTGCCAATGCAACCTGCTCCCCGGTAATCATTTCAATTTTTCCATCTCCCGCATATAATGCAAGATACTGAAAATTACGTCCTTCCGCATTATACTGCAGTTCCTCTGTCAAAGTCTCATAATTATAATCAGCATCAGCATCAGCATTAATTTTGTCAGAGATGTCCTCCACAATCGTATTCAACTGCTCCAATTGCATATCAATCGTGGTTTTAAAATGCATTTCTATACGTTCATTCATGCCCGTCATGTAGATTGTTCCGATCTTACTGATCATTTCTGCATTTTCGCCACTTAAAAAGCTTGCAAGAAAAGTAAAAACCAACACGCAGATACACGATATTGTAATCAGACTGACCATTAATAATCTAATTGTTCTATTCTTCACTTGTTGCCTCCAAATATGTAAAACTAATCTTTTGATGCCAAATCTCTTTTATTATAACAAACCTGCATTCAAAGAACAAGCCCTCCAGCAATTTTGCTTTTAACATAAGCAGCCTTTCAGCCATGCCCATTCATAAGTTGTCGGTTTATACATCTTGCATAAATCAGATAGATTATTTCCGCATGGCTGAACTGTTACTAACATATGATATCCATATATTTCAATCTTTCCAGTGTATACGGAGTCTTAATTTCTTTTCCTTCTCCGCCGCCCATAAGCCTTTGCAGCTCCTCCATTGCTTTTGCAGATATTTTAGCAAAACACTGGCTCACCGTGTTCATTTGCTTGCCCACATATCCCATTAAAATAATACCATCAAACCCACAGACCGGCCGGAAAATGTCCATTTCCGTCAGTGCCTTCATAGCTCCAATCGCCATTAAATCCGATGCACACACAACAACATCTTTATTTTTTCCATATTTCATAGTAATATTACGCGCCTGCAGCTCTGAAAACTCTCCATTTCTGACCATAATAGTCAATCCCATTTCCTTCACTAGGTCATTCATTCCCCAAAGCCGCTGTTCCGTAACATAGCCATTTTTCTTACCGGTAATATATAGTACCCTGTGGCAGTTATTGTCAATAATTGTTCTTCGAGCCACATCATACTGCGCTTTACGGTGGTCAATCCCTATGGAAGACGTGTTCCCATTGACAATAGGCGCATCCACCAGCACACATTTAAACTGCTCCTCTTCAACCAATCTCTGCAGCACCTTATTTTCCTTGGATAAGCCATAAATAATAATCCCTGCTATGCTCTGTGAACGCAGATATCTGGTAATTTCTTCTGCCGTTTTATTTTGAAACATGGAAAAAAACAAAGTAATTACATCAATATTCAATTCCATAGCCTTATTAATGGCCCCCTGGATATACTGCATATTAATTTCATCAATTGCCTGAGTTTTCATATTTAAGTTTACAAGAAGTGCTACTCGCCCTGACTGTTTTGATGAAAGCGCCGCGGCCACCGAATTGGGAACAAAGTTTAATTTCTCCACCGCCTCATTTACTTTTATTCTTGTTGTTTCGCTGACATTGGGATAATGATTTAAAACCTTTGAAACAGTAGAGATTGCCACCCCTGCCTGTTTTGCCACATCCTTTATTGATACCATATTGGGCCTCCAATCATATGGAAAACGATTTCCATTCCCCATCATAACGAATGTATCACAAAAATGCAAGTAT
>ERZ808044.999-NODE-999-length-19669-cov-11.965190_pt1 | contig 19669 bp, 22 predicted proteins | sample MGYA00380195_ERZ808044 | MGnify/ENA primary metagenome ERZ808044 (study PRJEB31490, sample SAMN06133423) | mouse gut metagenome | isolation source: Z7_2 | host: mice | place: China: Chengdu | collected 2015-05 ...
CTTTTTCCCAAACATATCTGGCGGTGCAACAGAAAATGTCCTTACTGTAGGCGGTAGTATATTATTATGGATCATGCTTGTGCTTGAAAAAAGTGAAGTGCGTAAGAGTTGGGGGTTAAATTATAATATTGATAAATGCAAATATCCGATTAAATATGTTTTTTGGTTTGCCGGATTTCTTATTATCAGAAGTATACTTGGTGCAATCTGGCAGGGACGATTACCTGAACTTATAGAAATTTTTACAGCGCCTCAATTTACAATAAATATATTGATGTATTTTTTAATTTTTTTCCTTTCCTTTACAGCCTATTTTGGAGAAGAATATGGATGGCGTTATTTTCTCCAATCGCTGATTTCAGAAAAGTTTGGAAAAAGAAAGGGCTGCATTATACTCGGAGTTATCTGGACTTTTTGGCATCTTCCGCTGTATTTCTCTTATTCGACTCCACAGGAAATAGTTTTTAATATTGTGGGACAGCTTGTTACTTGCTTAAGCTTTGCCATCTTTTTTGGATATGTATTTATAAAAACCGAAAATATTTGGATTGTCTCTTTTTTACATGCCATGAATAATAGTTTTTCCACTATAATCGGCGAATTATCTGATCCGACATTAGATGTTTCATGGGAATTTGTATGGTTTACCTTGGCAGTTAATAGTATTTGTCTTATGCCTGTTATTTTTTCCAAATCCTTTTCAAAAAATCCAGGCAAGGGAATTTGAAACAGCAGAAACACAAGAACTGTTTATTCTTTCGGCTGTTTGCACAAAATCCAATGTAATAAGTCCTGCTTTTCCAATAATTTTAACGCAGAGTTGATTGTCTGCAGTGTAAAAGAACATGCCTCACACAATTTTATCTGAGTGCAGGGGTCTCCCTTCTCATACAAGGAATACCTCAGTCAAAAAACTTTCACCGATTAGATTGCCTTTTCTTATGAAGTTTTAAGTCGATATTTTTTGTTGCCGCTGCATCCTGTAGTAATCCAGCGACAAAGGCGCTTTTTTCTTTGAGCGACAGTGTTTCCATATCAGGCTTACGCTCAATTTTCCTAAGCACTGCTTGCAGCTCTTGCAGTTCCAGCAGGTTGACAGCTACACAAAAAAATGTTTTTTTGCGTCCATCATTATAACTGGATAAGAAAATCTTCAAAATTTTTGTTTTTTCCGTCTGTTCTGCATTATAAGCATCTATCCCGAATCGTTTGGCCCTTTCCATATCAGCTTTTCGGTTTCGGGATGTTATAAAGAAATCAAAATCGTCAATATGATCGTATTTTTCACAAGGATATTCACTGCATTGAAAGCAATATTGGGCATTGTCATGCTCCATACTGCACCTTGCAATTTTACACGACTGATTTCCTTCACCACCACCGCAGCCAGGACAGTTTCTGTTTAGGAACATAGGGCAAAGCCCGCAATTCAAACCACAGAGGGAAAATAATTGATTTGTTCGGTTAAATCCTTTCATGACATCTCCTAATGCAAGATAAACTTGTTTGTGCTTTTCTTTTAACAAACTGGAAGTTTCTTCTCTATTAGCGGTTATATTTTGCTCCTGCATAAATCAGCAACGCCAATCCCACAACAAATCCCAATGCAAAAGCGATAAAACTTAATGCTGAATCTGTTATACCAATTATTATAGCAGTCACCAAAAGACCAATTCCAATAAAGATAACACCCCAACCTGATATTTTGCAAAAAACCTTTTTATCACTTAGAGACACTTTGTCATAATGATAACTATGAAGCAAAGTGATTTTTTCCTTTTTCCACATCAAACAACCAAGATATATAAAAACAAGTGCAAACACACCTATTCCAATCGCAACACCCATCGTTTCCGTCATAACAATCCTCTCCAAATTCCAATTTGTACTGCTAATAGAATACCACAATCGCACTCCCTTTTCTATCTAATTTTCATCAAATTTTTTCCTCCCTCCGTTTAGTCTTATTTTGCTGTCTGTTATGCTGTCGGCTCTCGTTCTGAATCTCCCTCTCAAAGTTCTTCCTGTTATAGCTGATTATCTCCGCATATGCTAATTCTGTGGCGGTCTTGGTCTGTTCCTTGCCGATACTGTCATACTCGGATTGCAAGGACTGTATCTCGGCTTTCCACTGTTTCGGCGTTATCTTCTCGCCGTTCTGTAAAAGGCTCTGCATACGTTCTTTTAATTCGGGATACTTCGATAAGCTGTCCTTATGCTCCTTATCGTATTTCATTTTCACAAGTCCTTTGAGTGACTGGCTCTCCTTATAGGTGGCTTGGATTGGCGCAAACAGGGCATACATTTTTGACAGTTCCTTTAATCGGTTTAGTTTCTGCCCCTTTGAAAGATGTACCGTTTCAAGCTGTTGGTATTTCTGTTCCTTATCCGCTGTGAATTTCGCAAGGCTCTCAAAGCTGTCTATCTTCCTTGTCGTGATGAACTTCTCTGCATTGTCGGCTGACTACAAGGCGGTTCTGTCAGATATTCTTCTTAGGTGCTTTCCGCTGACAATCGGCAAGTCTAATCTACCTTTGCGCTCCCCTACTTTTGCAATCATTTCCATGACTTCATTCTTCACGCTGACCGCTGTACTCTTAATCTTGGCATACTGTGCGCTGTGTACTTCCTGCCTGGCAAGCATGAGCATTTCTTTTGCCTGCTCCAATAGCATATTGTTCTTGATGATTTCCCGATTGATATTCCCTCTCTCGGTCTGTATGCCCTTGCGTTCTAAAGCGTTGGCAACCGCCCCAATAATTTCTTTGTCCCTTTGTTTGGGAACATATCGGAAAACTCCGTCACTTCGATCTTCGGGTTCCTCTGTAAAATCTTCCCGAACCACTTAATATCGTTCTTTGTCCCCATAAGCCTGACTTTTAACATCAATCCTGTCCTCCAAACATGGCGTACAGATTGTGGTTATACGTTGCGTATTTCGGATACCGTATCTGTACCGCTTGCCAAAAATAAGGTGCATAGGCACAGCAGAATAATTCTTCTGCTGTATAAAGTCTGCACTCGTCCACCTGTTCCTCCGCATCATCATAGTCGAGGACTCTCGGCGTACCGTTGCAGTAAAGGTTATACGCCATCCTGACTACTTTCACGCTCCCGCTGGTCTGCCAGCCTTCATGCAGGCACTCCGTTTTTACGTTGCCTGTCTTAAAATCATAGATACTGTAAATATTTCTTCTTGTGTCATCGCTGATGCCAAGACAGTATACAAGCGCCTTGTGGTACACGTCCTGACACCTGACCTCTTTCAATTTCTCGCAGTAGAATTTCTCATGTGCTTCGCTGATAAAAATAATCGCTTTCTCTGCTCCTAACGCTGTACTACCCATGTTCATTTCCTCCATTTCTTATTTTGTTTTTGACCATAACAAAAGGACACTTCCCTAAAATTTTCTTTTAAAAAAATGTCCTTATCGTACAAAATATTGAATTGGATTTATGAGTACAACTATTCATTAACGCTCATTATTCTTTATTATGCGTTGTAAAATTGTTGTAAATTTGTTGTAGTTTACAAGTCCAAGTACCGCAAACCCTTGATTTTACTGGTCTTTTCCGCCAAGCGTTTTCATCGTCGGGAATTTTTTTGATTGCTAAGCTAACTCTTGTATATCCTTGCAAACCCTTGGAAAATAGGCTTTCCCGGATTCTATATACTTGGATACTCTTGGACGTTTTTTTGGCTTTTGTGCGTCCAAAAGATGTCATTCGCCTTAAAATACGTCTTTTTATTTTAAGACATGTACTGCCGTGTCAAACACTACAATACTAGATGAGTATAGCATATTTATCTCAGTATGAATAGGTATATTTTCAATCTTCAAAGAGTTCAATCACAGGACTCTTTTCTAAAAAATATCCATATTTTTTGATAATTTCTCAATTACTGATTTGGTAACATCTGGGTTTGCTTCTGCATATATGTTCATTGTAGTCGATACATCAGCATGTCCCATTACCTCTTGAATTACTTTGATGTTGGTTTCATTCTCGCAAAATCTTGATGCAAACGTATGTCTGAAGATATGGCAGGAGAATCTTGGAATCATAACAGGTTTTCTCTTCTCCTTTTTAGCAGCCACCTCTTCTTCCGAATTATGTGTATCCACAATTCTTTTAATTGCCCGGTTAACTGCTGCTGGATTATGTGGCATTCCAAATCGGTTTGTAAATACAAAATTGGTCATTCCATCCACATTCTCAACACAAAACCCTTCCTGCTTCTGTCTCTCATATTCTTCCTGAAGCACATCATATACCTGCTGCATCATAGGTATTCTACGATTACCAGCTTCCGTCTTTGGCAAAGATACTCTAAACTCACATTTATATGAATCATCCGCCCTCTGGTAATATGTTAAGCTATGATTGATGTCAATGATTCGATTTTCCAAATCAATATCATCCCAGCGTATCCCAATTGCTTCTCCTATTCTGCATCCAGTTCCTAACAAAAATACAAAGAATGGATACCAGTGATAAAAGAACGGATTCTTTGCTACATACTCCATGAATTTTCTCTGCTGATCCACAGTCAACGCTCGCCTTGTTTTTCTGGCACCACCATTACGCTTTTTTACTTCACAGTATGCTCCGTCTACCGGATTCTTCCTTATGATATCATCTCTGACAGCAAGCTGAAATGTAGGTCTTAATACTGTGTTAATTGTCTCAAGCGTATTAATCTGTAATCCCTGATTATTGATCAAGTCTGTATAAAAAAACAACACGTCTGAGTATTTCACATCTCTTACTTTCTTCTTGCCAAATGTATCACGAATAAAATGATTCCATGTATACAAATAATTACTGTAAGTAGTGCTGCGCAATTCTGTTTTAGTTGATATGTACCTGTCAAACAAAAAGTTCACATCAGCCTTTCCTGCGACATAGACATCCAGTCCATCCAACTGGTCTTTTTGTAACTGTTCTTCTCTTTCTCGAAGTTTTACCAAAGACTTTGCATAAATGGTTCTTTTCTTGCCTAATGGATCAATATATACATATGAGTATCTTCCGTCGCCTTTTCTGTAACCCTCACCCTTTCTTAATACTCTGCCTTTACCATCTTTTCTACAAGCCATTATTCTCTCCTTTCCGGAGAAAAGAGCCTGTTCTACTGATTAGCCTGTTGCTTCATTTGTAATTCAACACACATTCTAATCAATTGCGAAATGGATAGATTATGAGTCTCAGCATACTCAACCATTATCTGGTATTCCTCTTCTTTGAATTTAACAGTCACCTTATGGTCAAAAGGTTTCTCTGCTTTTGGTCTTCCAGTTCTAGCCATCTGTATGCCTCCTTCATATCTTAATCATATTATACTTTTGGTCTGACCGAAAGTCAATACATTTTTTCTCTTTTGGCTCATTTTTCTCCATACTTGTTTGTATTTCTTCTATACTAATGCGTCATTTCTCATAATTACTTATAAAACTCGTCATCTACAATGTGGAAAGTTTCAAGATATTCGTCAATAATATCCAGATTAACCAACACCAGCTGATTCACTTTATAACATGCCCTTGCATCCTTCGCTAACTGCATAAACTTTGACACACTCATTGAATACATATCTGCTCCTTCTGAATATCTGACAAATCTTTTATTATTAGTCTTTTTAGTTCTGCTGTCCATTTGCTAACTCCTCCATTACCATTTTGCGAGCTACAGGTAACAGATCAAACTGTCGTATCAATGCTCTGTCTATTTCTTCTCTCACGCCGGAATCCTCAATGACAGTTGGGATCTTTCAACTGTTCTTCCAGGATATGAAATAGATCAGCATCTTTTCAATATGATGCTTAATAAGGCAGTAGAAAACGAGTATTGCATTATTGAAAAAATAAACAATCTGAATGGCACAGAAGAAGATATAGTTTTTCTGAAATCAGCAGGCTTAGAAAGGCTTGCAATAAAGCGTAAACTATCTACAAAAAAGATATTGAAAAATAAGATGACTTATGAATTAAAGTGTGATGGCTGTCCCTCTTTTTCAGAGTGGCTTGAAAACAATAGAGAGTTATTGTCTGTAGAAGAAGCAACGACTAAAATGTTTGCGCGTGCTTTGGGAGATATGGAAATTATATTAACAACATATAAGGATAACCAGAAAGAAATAAGGGAAATTATTCAGGAGTCTATTGATAGGAATAAGAGTCGTTCAAAAAAAATTGATGGATATAATAATACTATTTACTATGCGGTTGTGATGGCTATTTATGAAAAACTGATGGAGTTAATAGGAACGGATGATATGATTTCTGAGGCTGAAAATGCTAAAAGGCTGATTGAATCGATTATGCCTAGCCGACATGCTGCAACAATTAAATTTATTTAAGTAAGGCCTTTGAGGTATTAGATAGTTTATATTTCCGCAGTATAGAATTTGTCTGTACCATAAGCAAATTGCCGATTCCTAATAGGCATAGTATAATAGAACAAAGATTGAGTAGTGATATTTATGATGGAGGATTAGCAATGCTTACAGATGAAATAAAAGTATCTTTAGAACGATATATTGCAGAAAATTATATTCAGGCAGAAGAAATAGAAGAATGCAAATGTTTATCTGCCGAAATATCAAAGGATGCCGGAGTTACATTTTCGGATAATTCAGAGCCAACACTTGAACAGCTAATGAGTGAAATGGGTGAGACTTTTACGGAAAGGCTTTTATCACTTATAGATGATAGAGGAATGACAGATGTGGAAGTTTATAAAAGGGCCAATATTGATAGAAAGTTATTTTCCAAAATTCGGAGCAATCCGGCGTATCATCCTAGAAAGCAGACGGTGTTAGCTTTGGCTATAGCATTACGACTGAATCTGGAGGATACCATAGATTTATTGACGAGAGCAGAATATGCATTGTCGCCTGGAAGCAAAGGAGATTTGATAGTCAGATATTTTATTGAACATGAGGTGTTTGATATTATGACAATTAATTTTGCGTTGGATGAATATGACCAGCCGTTATTAGGCTGATATGTCGCATAGATGGCGACCTGTTATATCTGATTAGAGAGTATTTTTTATACATAGTCTAAAACATAGGATATGGAGGCAGCATATGAGTGAGTATATTACAGAGAATGACTTACTTACATTATTAGAGGATATTGATGATAAGTTACAGAATAATAAGGTTGAAGAATGTCAGATTATGCTAGAACAGATAATGCAGGATAGTAAACAACAAGAGAAATATATTGATCGTACCTATATAGGAAATGTCAAAGCAAGAAAGAGAGTAAATAGAATTGCAGAGATAAATGAAATGCTGATAAAAATGTCAAATGAGCAAATCGACAATGTGCACCGCTATACCATAGACGAGTATGATGAGCCAAATCACGAGGCTGAGGCGTTAAAAGCAATAGTAAATCTAAGTAGAAGGGAATCAGGTAAGGAATGAATATAAATAATCATATATATGCATTGCTGATAGGAGTGGGAAATTATGTAGAACTAAATATTCCCAATTTGCCTTCCTACCGAATGGATTTGGTACTAATTGCTACTGCACTTATAAATGGATTAAAATGTAATCAAGAGAACATTCGCATTATGGCAGGGGAAGATAGTAATGGAATTGTCAATGCAGATGATTTTGTTCGTGAAATAGGTAGATTTGGGAAAAATTTGTCAGAGCAGGATACTTTTTTGTTCTATTTCTCCGGTCATGGAAGTGCAAAAACGCTTGCGTTCAGCAACTTACAGTTGAATCAGCAGAGTGTTATTGATTATATTGACAAAATACCTTGCAAAAATAAAATTGTGTTCTTAGATTGTTGCTATTCTGGTAATTTTAAGTCATTAGAAGCAAAGCATGTAGATATAGAGAAGTCTATTAATGAATTTGTAGGACATGGTATTGCTGTATACGCTTCTTCATCGGCAGATGAATTATCGAGGATTGCTATAGAAGGTAATCATAGTGTGTTTACAGGAGCATTAGCGACAGCACTTATTTCAAAAAATATAGTTCACAAAGGAAAAATTGAACTGAATGATATATACAAGGAAACCAATAGATTGGTAATGGCATGGAACAGAAAATATCCGGATAAGAAGCAAAATCCGATATATCGCAGCAGTATAGGAGGCACAATTTATTTTCAGGTAGAAGATTACAAAGAGTATGTACCTCAAAATTATACTCTTCATAATGAAATATATGATGTGGTTAAAACGAAACCGCTAAATTCTTCAAACGAAAAGCGACTGTGTGTATTTGTAGTGTTACATGAAAGAGCAACGGATGAATTGCTGATAAAAATAACAAAAGAGGTTGTTGCTTGGTTAAAGGATGCTGATGTGTATTCAAGTAAGAGTGGAGAAGAGAAATTTAGAAATATTTCAGTCAGTGCAATGAATTACGAGATTTTTAAGGAAGTAGTAAAAGAAAAGTTTATGGATTATATGCCTGAGAAGTTCAAAGGAATGGAGCTTGTGGCAGAGCCAGTGGAAAAGGTGAATGTGACTCTTGATGGCATCATCTTAAGAGAAGAAGGCAGGAACATTTCGCCTACGATTTATATCAATGACATGTATAAGAAGTATAAGGACTGTGGTGATCTTGAGGAAACACTTATGGCTGCATGTGACTTTATGGAAAGGGCATATGAGCAGGCTCCGGTTGTTGATGTGGACAGCATTATGAGAGATGCTAACGAGAAGATTGTATTCCAGCTCATCAATACAGAGCAGAATAAGACATTTTTGGAAGCCGAGAACTTTTTGATATAGCAGATGATATGAAAGAGTTAGAACCTGCTGAAAAGTCTTTCCTTCAGGGAGATGAATTTTTTACGGATGAGCATCTGCAATGGGAAACATTGAAACAAAAGCTTTTATTACAGGGATATAGCCTTGAAGAGGTGGAAGCACTGCGTAAACATTATAAAGAGGAATATTCCAAAGCATTCTTTATTCGGTGCTTCCGGACTGCAACAGAAAAGATGGCATGAGTGAGATTATTTTTCATACGGAGGCAGTTCCCCGTGTGAATATGATGATTCAGAAGCTCAAGTTTGGAAAGATTGCCACATTTGATGATTACCTAAAGAACGGAGATGAGAAGTCCCTTGGCAAGCTGATGGATTTTTTACGAAAACAGCAGGGAAACGAGAAAAGCCACACGATAGAAGGGGAGAAGGTTAATTCTGCCTTGGACGGGCTGATTGAGAAAGTCGGCATGTTTGCAATGGAAAAGAAAGCTATCAGTGTGGATCAGGTCAAGGAGAATTTCAGTATCAACGGAGAACAGGCGGAGTCAGTTATCAAGCAGCTTGAGACAATCGGAGTGCTTGGTAGTAAAAATGAGGATGGCACACATGCAGTAATGATGGATAAGGATGCATTTATCAATCGCGTCAGAGGCTATCAGGACCTTGCGGAAAGAACGAGGGCAGTTGCCGCATCGAAGAATGCCAACCTTTCCGATGTTACTATCAGCAAGAAACTGATTATTGAAGAAAACGACCATGCGGTTAAGACAAGAATCCCAGGCACATGGGGAGATGAGGCAAGATATGTATGGCTTCGTAAGGAAAACATTATGGACATCCATAATGGAAAGACCATGCTCACATTTCTTGATTAAATAGCCCATTGCATTTCTCCTTTTCACTCATGCCGCTTTTCATTATACCATCTGTCATCTCAAATATCTCAATAACTTTATCTGCCATCTCACATCCTTTTTCCATGAGTGCAGTATCAGCTTTGCCAGGTAAAGCTCACTCCGGAGATTCCATTGATCATACATTCATTTTATACCAAGAGCCCGACTTTTTCGAAGCCGGGCTCTTAAATTTCTTCACATAAATGCTGTGTCATAACCGATGACATTCTATTTAGAGTATCATGAAAAATCTCAGACTTATGCAGATCATTTTTTCAATACAAATGAAGCTTTATTACCTGTCAAACTGTCTTTTCCGATAAATATTTCAAATTCTCCTGCTTCGCTCGCATAGATTCCATCCTCTGTCAAAAAACGCAGTTCCTGTTCTGTTATGGTAAAGACTACCTTTTTTTCCTCTCCAGGCAAAAGCGTAACCTTCTTAAAATCTTTCAATTCTTTGACCGGGCGCACTACAGAAGCCGCAATATCATGGATATAAAGCTGCAGGGTTTCTGTTCCCGTGCAGTTTCCTGTATTTTTTACAGTCACCTCCGCTTCAATCTGTCCCGATGTATCCATCCATGTCCGATCTAAATGAATATCTGATACCTCAAATGTTGTGTAACTCAGGCCATATCCAAATGGATACAATGGCTCATTTGGAATATCCAGATATTTCGAGCGGAATCTGTCTTTATCTTTGCCTTCTATATGTGGGCGTCCTGTTGAATATTCATTATAATGTACTGGTACCTGTCCTACACAATATGGAAAGCTCATAGGCAGTTTCCCACTTGGATTATACTTTCCAAATAAAGTGTCCACAATTGCCCTCGCCCCTTCCGTTCCAGGCAGCCAAACCTGAAGGATAGCTTTTGCCTTTTTGTTTATTTCACGTATGTCTAACGGACGTCCTGAAAATAAAACCACTACAATATTTTGATTGACTTCCGCAATTCTATCAAGCAATGCTTCCTGTACCTTAGGGATTCTGATATTTGCGTTACTGGTTGCTTCTCCCGACTGTAAACGGTCTTCTCCTATTGCAAGTACAACCATATCTGCCTCTTTTGCTGCCTGTACTGCCTCTTGCAGCATATGATTCTCCTGCTCCTGCGTATAAGATTGCTGCTGCTGTTCTCCAAATCCTTCCAGACATACATCCGCCCCTAACATTGGTGATCCCTGGCAAAATGTACTGTTTTCTAAAGTGTACTGTTCCTGTACCGCCTCATGCAGAGTCATAACATCCTTGGCATCTGCGATAAATGACCAGGCTCCAAGCAGGTTTCTGCTATCTACATACGGACCAATAAAAGCGATCCTTTTCTGTTGATCTAAAGGCAGGATATGTTCCTCGTTTTTCAACAAAACAAAAGATTTCTTTGCAGCTTCCCTCGCCAGATTCCGGTGCTCCTCACATAAAATGTATTCCTTTTCTTTTTTCTGATCTGCATCTTTATATGGATTCTCAAAGAGACCCAGATTATTTTTAAGCCGCAGAATACGAAGACATGCCTCATCTATAAGTTCTTCTTTTATTTTTCCATCCCTGACCATCTGACACAGATTTTCACAGTAAATGCCTGTCATCATATCAATATCTACACCTGCTTCCACTGCGCGCATTGCTGCTTCTTCTCTGTCTGCACAATATCCATGGTATATGATTTCCTCGATGGCTGCCCAGTCTGATATAAGTACACCATCGAACTTCATCTGCTCTCTCAAAATGTCCCGCATCAATTTTTTATTTCCGGTTGCCGGAATTCCGTTAACTGTATTAAAAGATGTCATGACAAGAGCTGCACCTGCATCGATTCCCGCCTGATACGATGGCAGATAAAACTCTCTAAATGTATGTTCTGAAAGTTCTACCGTATTATACTCCCGCCCTGCCGTCGGTGCACCATATCCTGCAAAATGTTTGACACATGCTGCGATTGCATAATTATCTTTTAAGCTGTTTCCCTGAAATCCGCGCACCATTGCTGCACAGAACAAACTGTTCAGGTAAGGATCTTCTCCTGTTGATTCCATGACACGTCCCCACCTTGCATCTCTGACCAGATCTGTCATAGGAGCAAATGTCACATGGAGACCACTGACCGAAGCCTCCTTTGCTGCCACAGATGCACACTGTTCTGACAATTCCGGTTCAAAGGAAGCTCCCTGCGCAAGCGGAATTGGAAACACTGTCTTATAACCATTTATGACATCTAACATAAACAGTAATGGAATATGGTGCGGATGCTTTTCCATATAGTTTTTTTGTATACTTTTCAGGGTTTCAGCGCCCATGGATCCGATGACTGATCCTGCAAGATTTACATTGTCTTCTGTAAATCCCTTATCCGCCATAGGACCTGTGACAACGATCTCCCCATTAAAAAATCCTCCTGTCACCTGGCTCATCTGATTTACTTTTTCTTCCAGTGACATATCCCGCAAGAGTTCTATTAATTTCTGTTCTGTCATATGCGTACTCCCTCTCCAAATTTTCTTCTATATTCCAGCGGCGTCAAGCCTGTATTTTCCTTAAACATTTTTGTAAAATAGGAAAAATTACTATATCCAATATGTAATGAAACTGTATTGATTGGAAGACTGCTGCCACATAAAAGTTTTTTTGCTTCGTCTACCCTTTTCTGCAATATATAATTGCTTATAGATACTCCCTTTTCTTTTTTGAACATCCGAGACATATAGTCTGTATTCAAATAGACTAACTCTGCCAGTTCATCTCTGTGTATCTCTTCCCTGAAATGACTGTCAATATAGGTACATATCTGATCTGCGACAGAGTCTTCTTTTGTAATATATAATTTATATCCAACCGCTTTCCGTATCAGATTTTCTACATACTCCATCATTTCGTTAAATCCATTTACAGCGCCAAGCATGTAATTCTCACTCTCTTTATCTGAAAAAAGTGCATTGGCATAAATCCCCATCTCTGACAGCCATACATACACCATCTGTGTAACGTCCGTCCTTAATGACAGCAAAAACTGCCGCGTGATCATCTCACTCTTCCTGACTGTCTCCAGATAACTGCGTATGCTTGCTATGACTGCTTCCACTTCCTCCCCTGCCAAAAGGGTTTTCCATGTATCCAGCTCCGGATTTTTATAGACTGTTCCACTTGATTGGAACTCATACAGATATATAACCTCGTTCCATACCGACAGACTGCTTTCGCGCATCTTCCGCAAATCGTCAGCCTGTGCAGTCACTTCAGAAAATCCACTCCAATTTCCCGCTCCACACCAAAAATAGGAATGCACATGATCTGTCATCCATTGCACAAAATGATCGAGCAGATCTTTTTCCCTTATTTTTTCTCCTTCTTCCGGCATTTTATCCGTTGACAGAACCACCCAGTATCGACATTCATTTTCACAAAATACAGTGTCCACTCTGGCATAAAAGGAATTAAATAACTCCGTCAACACATTTTGCATGATAAATTCGATGGTGGAAGGTTCCCACTTTTGTGTCTCTTCCGCTTTATGATCCATATAAAAACAGATCAGTTTAAAATATATCAATCCATCCTGATACAGATCCATCCTTTTTGCAGATTCGCAGAACTGGTTTTGTGTCATGTTACCGCTTAATAGATTTCTCCAGATATCCTTTTGCAGGATTGTCCTGTCTTTTTCCCACTGCTCACTCGCTTCTGTAAGTTTTTCTATATGTTTTTCCTGAAGCACTACCTGTTCTGCTTTTTTTAATGCTTCTTCCAGTTTTTCAAAATCAATTGGTTTTAACAGATATTCAACGCTTTCCAGCTGTATCGCACGTCTTGCATAGTCAAATTCCGCATAACTGGTCAGAAAAATAACCTGTATCCTGAAGTTCTGCTCACGCACCCATTGCACCAGATCAAATCCAGTTGCAGCAGGCATCACAATATCACTGATAATAATGTCCATTTTAACAGCTGTTATAATTTCCTGCGCCTGTTTCATAGTAAATGCTGTATAAATCTCAGTTATACCTGTCCGCTCCCAGCAGATATTTTTCTTTATACTTTCAATCACATAACGTTCATCATCCACCAGCAATAATTTCATTCCTGTGTATCGCTCCTTCCGATTTTATATGGAACATGAATATCCACAACGGCACCACCTAATGGACTATTGCTGAAATGGATCTCTCCCTGATCCCCATAATAATACTGAAACCGCCTCATACAGTTCCAAATACCGATATGCTTTCCATTGTCAGAAATGCTTTGTCCTTTTTGCAGTTTACATAATATTTCGTCTGGAAATCCTTTTCCCGTATCCGATATAAAAATATTAACGTATTTTTTATCGTCCCTGTCCTCAGGATATACCGTAACTGAGATCAGCATTTTTTCATCTGCCATCAATGCCTGTTTTGCAGCATTTTCAACATAAACCTGTATTAAGAATGGAAATATCTCCGCATCTGCCACTTCATCATGGACTTCAAAATAATAGGTAAACTTATCCGGATACCGCAGCAGCAGGATTTTTAAATAATCTTCACAATGCTTTGATTCCGCTAAAACCAAAACTCTGTCCATTGTATTCCGAAAAATATACGAAAGATAATCCGAGGTAATTTTTGTCATTGCCCTTGCGTGTTCATAATCGCCAAAGTCGATCATGCTGTAAATAAAATTCAGGCAATTCAAATAAAAATGTGGCCGGATCTGCATTTTCAGATAATCCATCTCGATTTTCTGTTTCTCTAATTCCCGTTCATACAGCGTGATCTTCAATTTACGGATCTGATGGATCATTGTACGGAATTTTCCATCAATCTGCTCTAATTCAAGCAGATTTCCTTCCGTCATATTCAGCATATATCCACCCTCATCATATTGCTGAAGGTTTTGTGTGAACACTTTAAGCGGTTTCATAATATTGGAATACACATGAAAAAGTAAAATCCCACTCATAATAAGAATCATAAAGATCAATACTGTCATTCCGAGCAGACTTCCTGCCATCAGGCTTAAGACACCTCCTAAAGAGATCCCGATCCTGATCTCAAAGGGTGCTCTGGATAATCCCTGATGGATCGTATAAGTATTTTTGGTATTCATACTTTGCGGCTCTGATATGATTCCACTCTGGTCTAACATACCTATACAGACCTCATCCTGATCGACAAGGCTTACATATCCATGCTTTCCCAACGAAAGCTTTGAGAATGGTTCTAATATGCTTTTTACATTTACGATGCATCCTAAGGCAATTCCATTTTTTTGTGCAATTTTGCAGATATATACCTCATCATCACACTCCAAAACATCCCACTTCCGCTTCACTGCATATGCCTTTTCATCTAATTTGTCTATCTGCTCACGGATAGACGCTGCAATCTCGGGTGACATTGTGTAATTTCCATCCGAAGACAGGGAAAGCTGATATAATTTATCCATATCGTTTGTGTATAAAAAAATCCTGTATTCCGTTCCATATTCCCATGCTGAAGAAAAATATTCTTCTCTGAGTTTTCCGATCGCATACTCCGAATAATCCCCATTCTTCATCAGATTGACATTTTCCCAGAACGTGGCATTTGTCTCGTTAGTATCCATGATCGTAGAAAAAAGATTCCGGCTGATCCTCAAAAAACGATTGTCAAGGTTCTGTGCATACAACTGTGCCATCTGGCTCATCTGTTCGTAAATCTGCCCACTTGTTTTGTTTAAAACATAAGTGCATCCTCCCAGAATAATTACCAGAATGACTGTCATTAAAATTAATATTTGCTTACTCTGTTGTGCTAAAGATTTCTTTTTTCGTCTTTTTAAATTCATCTTTTTTCCAAACGCCATGATATTCCTTTAACCTTTTACTGCCCCTAGCGTAATACCCTCTGCGAAATATTTCTGTAAAAACGGATAAATGATAAATAATGGAAGCATTGCTATAAAAGCAATTGCCATCCTTATGGACGTTGTCGGAAGTTTTGCAACTTCTGCCCCTATATTTCCGGCAACCTTACCGCTTGCAAGATACTGGATATCAGTGATCATCTGATTCAAAAGATTCTGGATACTATATAATTTCTGTCCCTGATTTCCTGATAAATAGTATAAACCATTTGTCCAGTCATTCCAATATGCCAGTGCCGAAAATAATCCCATGGTTACAAGGATAGGTTTACCAAGTGGAAACGTAATCTGAAAAAAGATTTTTGTATGTCCTGCGCCATCAATTTTTGCCGCTTCATACAATGCTTCCGGAATACTTGTCATAAAATAGCTCCGTATCATCAGCACATTGTTCGCACTCAGCAACAAATTAGGAATTATCAGTGCCCATATTGTATTTTTTATATGAAAATAATTTACATACATCAGATATGTAGGTACTAAACCGCCATTAAATAACATTGTAAAAAATACAAAAAAAGTAATCTGCCTTCTATAAGGCAATGTCTTCACAGACAGCGGATATGCCAGTAATGCTGAAAACATCAGATTAAAAAAGGTACCTACTACTGTAATAAGAATTGTAACGCCATACGCACGGAGTATTTTCTCTCCCTGTCTGATAATATACTGATATGCATAAAAGCTTATTTTTTCCGGGAAAAAGGAATATCCATTCCGGATCAACACTGTTTCATCCGTGATGGATGAAATAAATACCAGCAAAAATGGTAAAATAATAGTCAATGTCATCACTATCAGTATCAGATTGATCCAAAACTGGTATCTCTTTGTTTTTTTTGAATTTGTCATAATGGACTCTCCTCCTAAAACAATGCTCTGTCTTTATCTACACGTCTAACGATCCAGTTACTTAACATGACAATGACAAAACCTACTAATGACTGGTATACACCCGCTGCGGATGACATACTGATATTTCCCTGTTCGATCAATGCACGATATACATACGTATCAATTACGTTTGTTGTTGGGAACAACACACCGGAGTTCATCGGAACCTGATAAAATAATCCAAAATCAGAATAGAAGATTCTTCCAATGCTCAATAATAACAGCGTAATGATTGTCGGTACCAGGCATGGCAATGTGATTTTTGTGATTTCCTGCCACTTTGTAGCTCCATCCAGTCTTGCTGCCTCATAATAAGTCGGATCAATACCGATCAGAGATGCAATATAAATCAGGCATCCGTATCCTACCCCTTTCCAGCAGTTTGCAATGATAAGAATCGCCGGCCAGTATTTTGGTTTCTGATACCACTGGATCGGATCTATATGCAGTAATGGCAGGATCGTATTGTTTACAAGACCATTTTCGGCACTTAAAAGTGCATACACAATATAGCTTAAAATGACCATCGACATCAAAAATGGCAATAATATAGCACTCTGGTATATTTTTTTCATTTTTGTGTTCTTAACTTCACAGATTAAAATTGCGATTGCAATTCCAACGACCATATTGACAAGAATAAACGCTATATTATATAGCAATGTATTTCTTGTAATAATCCAGGCATCTTTTGACGAGAACAAAAATTTAAAATTATCCAGTCCTGCCCACGGGCTTGCCAAAATTCCTTTTGAAAAATTCAACTTTTTGAAAGCAAGTATAATACCTGTCATCGGAAGATAATTATTGATCAGCAGATATAATAATCCCGGAAGCATCATCAGATAGAGCGGCAGATATTCCTTAACTTTGTTCTTTTTCTTCTTCATAAGTTTCTCCTTTTATGAAAAAGTCCCACGTTGTATCTGTGGGACTTTCCTTCTGAACCTGATTATTTTGCTGCAAGAAAAGCATCTAACTGTTCCTGTTTTGCCTGGATCACTTCATTGATTCCCGCATCATCTAATGCTTCTAACAATTCCGGAATAAGTTCATCTGGATCTCCGGAACCGCTGTAAAGTGCTCCGCTGTATTGTTTTACAATATTGGAAAGAGCTGCGATCTCACTTGAATAATTACTGCTGTCAAATAAAAATCCTACTGCTTTGGAGTTCTTTGCAGAACCGTTAAATTCTTCCATTTTTTCCCATAATTGCGGATCTGAACCAGTCCATTTATAAGCAATAAACTGATTTGGCAATTCCCATCCAAGGTTTAAGTTATAGCCTGCATTATCAGAAGTGATTCCTTCCGGGAAATTGATAATGCCATTATCAGCATCTTCTATCACATAGTCTTTATCCTGTTCACCCCAGTTTAAAAGATTCATGATCTCTGAACTTCCGTAGATATAATCCAGTACTTCCATTGTTTTCTCCGGATTTTCTGAATTCTGGGCAATTGAGAATGTAACACCGTTATAGGATGAGCTATTTATGATCGGTTCATTATAAAATGGCACGATCTCAAAATCATAGCCGGTGGAGCTTTCAAATTCTACCGGTGTTCCAGGATGATAAGAAAAAAACAGTGAAAATAAATTTCCAGCCTTGCATACTGTTCTCCAGTTCTCTGTGTTAGTTCCTGCATCCTGGCTGATATATCCCTTCTGATACCAGTTATACAGCATGGTAGTTGTATCTTTGAACCAGTCTGTCGCAAAGAAGTTTTCTAACTTTGTGCTGTTCGTCTGATCCATGAGTACACCAAGATAATTGTTATCTGACAGATTATCTCCACGGAATAATCTTGTAACTGGTGTGTCACCATCATTGATCGAATATAACATCGTCATATCCGGTTCTCCCGCTTTTACTGTCGCAAAAACGTTTTCCAGATCTTTTGGTTCTTTAATCTGTGCTGTATCAATATTGTACTTTTCCACCAGATCTTTTCTCATAAATACGGCAGGAATGCTTCCTCGTTCAATCTGATTTGGTACGCCATATACGAAGCCATCAATCTGGTTGATCTTAGCTATATCCTCTCCATAAATCTGTTTGATGTTTGTTCCATATTTATCGATCAGTTCAGACATATCTACAATCTGTCCAGCATTCATATACTGTACTGCGTTTGTTGCCTGAGTATAAAAAACATCAATTTTTTCATCACCTGATAACATAAGCTGTAACTGCTGGTTTGCACTTGCCCACGGCAGCACAACAATATCAAGATCCGCATTAAGTTCCGGTTCAAGAATCTCATTGATTTTTTGTTCGATTCTTTCTTCATCCGGCTGTGTGCTTCCATTCAGGACCATGGTAACTGTATATGGTTCATCCCCATTACCGCTATTTTTAGCAGAATCTTTTGATCCTCCCTCTTCTGAATTTCCGCATGCTGTCATGGACATGACCATAGACATAGTAAGCATAGCTGCTAATATTCTTTTTTTCATAGATTTTCTCCTCTCTGTGACAGGTTAATATAAATCCACCTCTCTTCTAGTGTATCTTTATATTAATCATTTTCTTTCATCATCTCTATAACTGAACTGACTCGTCAATATCACTCTTTTGACACTTTTTAACAAAATAACTCTAAAATTGAGGATCAGCAATACATAACTCAAAAAACTTGTAAGCTGTCCGATCATCATCTGCCCCTCATTGATCAGCCTTCCACCGATCAAAAGGATTCCAAGGATTGTCCCGCACATGACAAACTGCATGGCTGGCATGTTCAACACTGCCGTTCCAAACGCCTTTTCGGACTCTGATTTTAAATTTTCATTGACGACACCGAATTTTTCCACTTCGTAATCGCCTCTGACATAGGATTTCACAACACGGATTGCCGTAAGATTTTCCTGAATGCACCGGTTTACCTGGTCGATTGCACTCTGCATGCGCCCGTAAAGCGGTCCGACATTGATAATGATAAGAATTAAAAACACTGCTAACGTCGGCAGTGCCACAAGAAAGACCACCTCCACGCCAATGCATAACAAACCTAACCATGCATATTTCTTATATTCTTTCATATGAGAAAAAACTCGTTTCAACATTACTTGCGCCTCCAATAGTTGCATATGCAAGTATATGTATTGCGTGGTTGGGTGGATGTCAAGAGCGGGATGTATTTCATCTCTGGTACTCAGTAACAGTTCAGCCTTCCGGCTTTACTGAATAAAAAAGTTATTGTAAAAATGACGAAATTTTTTCGTCATATAACAG
>ERZ808044.1001-NODE-1001-length-19659-cov-5.151466_pt1 | contig 19659 bp, 16 predicted proteins | sample MGYA00380195_ERZ808044 | MGnify/ENA primary metagenome ERZ808044 (study PRJEB31490, sample SAMN06133423) | mouse gut metagenome | isolation source: Z7_2 | host: mice | place: China: Chengdu | collected 2015-05 ...
GCTTTCTTTTGTTATCCTGCACGCTTCTGCTTACTCCATTCGCCCCAGCATAGCTGGGGGATTAGGATTTTCATTTAATGAAAATTTCTGTTACTTACGGTATCTGCCAACTCTCTCGTCCGCAATCACACCATCAAAATCCATACCAAATCCGAAATCATAGATATGTCCCTCTTCGTCCTGATAGCACTCCATATCAAATGCCACATCCTCCTGCTGTTTCTCTACGGTCTCCATGTTGGCAGGCATCTGCACCGGAAGCAGTCCCTGAGGTGTAAATCTTCCGGTAATCACGTCCAAAACCGCCTGCGCACTGACACCATACTCTACAAGAAGCGCATCCGTGCATGGCTCCAGTTCACTCATCACCGTGGGATTCTTCAAAGCAACTATCGTAATCACAGGCTTATCGCCCATCCGTTTGCGCATCTCTTCCACCAGATCAAGATCCCCTTCATTGGCCGCCCTGTTCCATTTATCGCGGTAACTGCGGTCGTCAGAGGCTTCCAGTGGGTCTCCGCCTGCCAGACTGGGCCGTCTCGCGCTTACCGCCTGATAAGGCCGATACTGCAGTGTGACAGGCACGTAACCGCTTCCGCCCGCCTTGCGGTCTTCCGGATCATACCCGCAGGAAATCGGAGACTCTATGAAGCACAGCGCCGCATCAGCCTCTTCCGGCGTATCCACCACCGTAAAATATTCTGCCGCCGCCCGTTTCCCGGCGGAAACCACCGTCCGGTCTCCCGTAGGCGTACTCATAAAGCTCATATGTGATTTGATAAACCTGTCCGGAATATAAACCCTGATACCCTCTTTCAGCGGAAGCACTTTGTTTTTATTTTTCAGCAGAGTCACCGATTTTAACTGGGACTGGTAACCCTTTTCCATAAAGTCCGGACAGCCCACCGTATGTAAGGATTCCTCCAGATTCAGATACGGATTTTCAAAAAGCCCCGTGCGGAAAATATTCAAAAGCAGCCTGTGCGCGGACCGTCTGAACCGTGCCTCCGCCTCTTTTTCTCCATACTTTTCACACAGCATCCGATAGGCTTCCATCACAGGCGCCCCATCGTTATTGCCGCCGAACTGGTCCACGCCTGCCTCAATCGCCTTGCAGTGACGCTCCGCCTCCGTCAGCTTTTCCACGCCCCAGCATTTTCCGGCAAAGACCTCTTCTGTCTCTCCCATATCATGAGTGATGCCCCAGTCTGTGCAGACCACGCCCTCATAACCCAGTTCTTCCCGAAGCAGATCCTGAATCAGGTATTTATTGAAGGAGTTACCTACATTTTCCCCATACTTCTGATCCAGGTCATAAGAGATCGTATAGTAAGGCATTACCGCGCTGGCCTTACCCGTCCTGCCGTCCAGTGAAAATGCCCCTTCTGTGAACGGTTTCAGATGCTCCTTGTCGTTCCCGCCCGGATAGACCGCATATTTCCCGTAAGCATAGTGGGCATCCCTGCCGCCCTCGCAGGTGCCGCCGCCCGGAAAATGCTTCACCATTGTATTGACGCTGTTCTTTCCCCAGCCCGTCTCGCTGTCCTGCGTCGTCTGAAAACCGTCACAATAAGCCCTGGTCATATCAATCGTCATCTGCGTGTGTTCCCCGAAGGTATCTGCAAACCGCATCCATCTGGGCTCCGTCGCCAGATCGATCTGCGGAGAAAGCGCGGTGGTGATTCCCAGCGCACGGTATTCCGCCGAGGCAATCTCGCCAAATTCTTTTACCAGCGCAGGATCGAAGGACGCGGAAAGGCCGATGCCGTTCGCCCATTTGGAAATCGCCTCCCCGGTCACGCCCATGTATTCCGCCGTGGAACCTGCCCCGTGCCGCGGATCTGAACTGTTGTTGGCCGGAATACCGAATCCGGAATTCTCCGCCAGCGCCTGCAGTTTATTATTCCAGCGCACCGCTGTCTCCGTGCTCTCCAGTCCCATGATCAGCACATGCCGCACTTTGTCCTTCACGATAAATTCCTTCTGCTGATCCGTCAGCTCCCAGGGATCCACGCCGCTCTCCTCATAGCTCTTTCCGCCGTAACTTCCGCCAAAAGCTGCCGCCCGCGGTCCTTTGGCCGGAATCAGCTGATGGGCGCTGTACAGCATCAGGCCCGCAATGTCGTCGATGGATATTCTCTCCGCCAGATCCTTCGCCCGTTCCTCATAAGGAAGCCGCCAGTCCTCGTAAGGCACCAGCTCACCGGTACCAAGGAAATCTTTAAACGCGCAGCCGTCCACCGTTAAAATCTTGACTTTGCTGTCTGCCGCAAGTCCCAGTGTCTGACCGCCTTCATTTTCAATCAGGACATAGCCGTCCTGTTCCTTTTTGGTCCATTTTTGACTCATCTGTTCATCACGCTCCTTTACTCTGTCACCTTTTTCTTATAGTAAACGAATTTTCTAATGCCGTTAACTATATAAAAAGTATAACATGCCTGTTTTTACCGTGTCAAAAAGGATTATAGCCGCGGATCAATCCATGAACCGGAATGCACTGTTAAGAAAGATTGAAAATATAGAAGTAATATATTTACAATTTCGTTAAATATGTGATATGATAAGCAAAAAGGATCGCGTCTATTAGTTGAGGGAGGAGTATCTACCATGGCAAGGACTATCGGGATTGGCTGTCAGAGCTATAAAGAATTGATCGAAAATAACGCATTCTATATAGATAAGACCCTTTTCATCAAGGAATGGTGGGAGAACTTCGACAGTGTGACGCTGATCACCCGGCCCAGGCGCTTTGGTAAGACTCTTAATATGAGTATGGTGGAGCAGTTCTTCTCGATCGACTATGCCGGACGAAGTGACCTGTTTATGCAGATGAACATATGGCGTGAGGAAAAGTACCGTAAGCTGCAGGGCACATACCCTGTGATCAGTCTCTCTTTTGCCCCTGTAAAAGGAACAAAAAATTTTCTGGAAATGCGCAGGATGATATGCCGTCTCATTTACGAACAATACAATCGGTATAATTTTTTCTTAAATACAGACGATTTGATGGATGAGAAGGAAAAAGCGCTTTTTAACGCGGTATCGCGGGATATGGACGAGGATATTGCCGCCATGTCGCTGCACATGCTTTCCAAACTTTTAATGAAATATTATGGCCGGAAAGTCATTATTCTGTTGGATGAATACGACACGCCAATGCAGGAGGCCTACGTTAACGGATATTGGCAGGAAATCGTATCTTTTATGAGAAATCTGTTTAACGCAACCTTCAAGACAAATCCTTATCTGGACAGGGCGATCATGACCGGCATTACACGCGTCAGTAAGGAAAGCATCTTTTCCGATCTGAACAATCTGGAAGTGGTCACGACAACTTTCAATAAATATGCCGATTCCTTCGGTTTTACACAAGAGGAAGTAGCCGCCGCTTTATGTGAATTTGCGCTTTCCACAATGGAGGAAGGCGTCCGCAACTGGTATGACGGCTTTACTTTCGGTATGAAAACAGATATCTACAATCCCTGGTCAATTATCAATTTTCTTGATAAGCAGAAATTCGCTGCCTACTGGGCCAACACCAGCAGCAACAGTCTGGTGGGAAAGCTGATCCGGGAAGGCAGCAAGGATGTCAAGATCATTATGGAGAATCTGTTGCAGGGCGGTACGCTCCGTACCAAAATAGACGAGCAGATCGTCTTCGACCAGCTTGATCACAATGAATACGCGATCTGGAGCCTGCTGCTTGCCAGCGGATATCTGAAAGTGGAGGCGCATACCTTCGATCCCGACACAGGCAGAGAAGAATATGCTCTCAAACTGACCAACAAAGAAGTACGCCTGATGTTCCAGAACATAATCGAGGGCTGGTTCAAAACTTATGTGCCATCCTACAATGACTTTATCAAAGCCCTGCTACTCCACGATAAGAAAGCCATGAACCACTACATGAACAAAGTCGCTCTTGCCACATTCAGCAATTTTGACACAGGCAATAAGCCCTCCGAGGCTACGGAACCGGAACGGTTCTACCATGGTTTTGTCCTCGGTCTGATAGTGGAGCTGGCTGACCGCTACACCATTACTTCAAACCGTGAAAGCGGCTTCGGGCGCTATGATGTGGTGCTGAAACCCAAGCACGTTACGACGCATACCGCTTTCTCCTCCACTTCACCCGGTAAAGCAGGCGCAACAGATACAGCAGGCACAGCACATACGGCAGACAAAACCGTAAGTGCCCCGGCACACAGCAACATTCACTTTGACGATGCCATTATCATGGAATTCAAAGTCCATGACCCGGAGGATGAGTCAACCCTGCAGGATACTGTAGACGCCGCCCTCCTGCAGATCGAGGAAAAGCGCTATGCCGCAGCTCTGGAAGCCGAGGGGCTTCCTTCGGAGCGTATTCGGAAATATGGATTTGCTTTTGAAGGGAAAAAGGTATTAATCGGCTGAGCATGATGTAAGTTTACTATACAGCTGATGCAAAAAGGAGGCTTAACCATATGGCAAGAACAGTAGCAATCGGCATCCAGGACTTTGAATCCATCATTACAAACTCATACTTTTATATAGATAAAACTGATTTCATTCGCCAATGGTGGGAGAATGGCGACAGCGTAACGCTGATCACCCGCCCCAGGCGCTTTGGCAAAACGCTTAACATGCGCATGGTAGAACAGTTCTTCTCGATCGACTACGCCGGGCGGGGAGATCTGTTTGAAAACCTCACCATATGGAAGAATCAGAAGTACCGAAATCTGCAGGGAACATATCCTGTCATCTTTATAAGTTTTGCTGATATTAAAGAGACCACATTTTCTTCCGCCAGAAAGTCCGTCTGTCGCAACATCAGGAAATTATATAATAACTATGACTTTCTCCTTGACAGTGATCTTTTGAACGAAGATGAGAAAGCCATGTTCCAAAAAGTTTCCCCGGAGATGGAGGACTACATTGCCGCCGATTCCATAAGGGCATTGTCTGATTATCTGGGACGCTATTATGGTAAAAAACCTCTCATCCTTCTGGACGAATATGATACCCCCATGCAGGAAGCCTATGTCAATGGCTACTGGCAGGAGATCATAGACTTTTTCAGAAGTCTGTTTAATGCTACCTTTAAAACAAACACATACTTTGACAGAGCTGTTCTTACCGGTATTACACGCGTCAGCAGGGAAAGCGTATTTTCAGATTTAAACAATCTTGAAGTAGTGACCACAACTTCCGATAAATACGCAGATTCCTTTGGCTTCACACAGGAAGAGGTAACAGCTGCTTTACTTGAATTTGACCTCTCTGACCAGGAAGAAAAAGTCAGAGACTGGTATAATGGCTTCACTTTCGGCTGTCGAAAAGATATCTACAACCCCTGGTCCATTATTAATTACCTGGACAAACGGCTTCTTACTACTTATTGGGCCAATACCAGCAGCAACAGCCTTGTGGGAAAACTGATTCGTGAAGGAAGTGCAGCCATGAAAATCACCATGGAAATCTTACTGTCCGGCGGCACATTTCAAACACGAATTGATGAACAGATTGTCTTCAACCAGCTCGACAGCCGCGAGAATGCCGTCTGGAGCCTGCTGCTTGCAACCGGTTACCTGCGCGTAAAGCAATACATTCTTGATAAAAAAGGTCGTCCACAATACGAACTTGCACTCACAAATCAGGAAAGTATCATTCTCTTTGAAACTATGATCGATGAATGGTTCAAGGAGTCTACTCCTGCCTACAATACCTTTGTCAAGGCGCTGTTGCTCGGTGATGTGGAGGCCATGAATACCTATATGAATCGTATTACCTCCTCTACGTTCAGTTATTTTGATACCGGAAAAAATCCTTCTGCCGACAGAGAACCGGAACGCTTTTATCATGGATTCGTTCTTGGACTGATGGTGGATCTGGAAGACAGGTATCGAATTACGTCAAACCGGGAAAGCGGCTTCGGAAGATATGATGTGGTGCTGGAACCGCTGCGTGCTTCGGACGACGCAATCATCATAGAATTCAAAGTATGTAATACCTCTAAAAAACAGACTCTGGAAGAAACCGTCGCAGAGGCGCTGGAACAAATTGACAGAATGCGCTATGCCGCAGCTCTGGAAGCCGGCGGTATCTCATCGGAGCGCATTCGGAAATATGGCTTTGCTTTTGCGGGAAAGAAGGTATTGATCGGATCTCAAAGCTGTCTGACTGATGCCACGTGATAAGGGCTGTCGTGTCATTGATCTGCCATGACACAACAGCCCTCTTGTTCAATCCGCAAAACAGCAGGATCAATCTTCCGACTCCTACAGTCTCTTAAGCAGTTCCTCTCTCTGCGCCTCATATCCCGGCTTGCCCAGCAGTGCGAACATGTTCTTCTTATAGCTCTCCACACCCGGCTGGTTGAACGGATTCACGCCCAGAAGGTATCCGCTCACACCACATGCGAACTCGAAGAAATAGAACAGCTCGCCCAGATAGAACTCATTTACCTCGGGTACATTCACCATAAAGTTCGGAACCTGTCCGTCTGTGTGCGCCAGAATCGTACCGTTCATCGCACTCTTGTTGACGAAGTCCACGTTCTTGCCTGCCAGATAGTTCAGTCCGTCCAGATCTACCGGCTCTTCACCGATGATGATCTCTTCTCTGCTTGTCTCAATGTTCAGAACCGTCTCGAACATCGTTCTTGCACCGTCCTGAATAAATTGTCCCATGGAGTGCAGATCCGTGGTCAGATCAACGCTCGCCGGGAAGATACCCTTTTGATCCTTGCCTTCAGACTCACCGTAAAGCTGTTTCCACCACTCGGATACGAAATGCGCACACGGCTCATAGTTTGCCAGGATCTCGATTCCCTTGCCTTTACGAAGCAGGATATTACGAAGCGCCGCATATTTTACAGCGTCATTCTCTTCAAAAGGAGCTTCCAGCGCCATCTTCCGGCCTTCTGCAGCGCCTTCCATCAGCTTGTCGATATCCGCGCCGGATACTGCGATCGGAAGCAGGCCGACAGCCGTCAATACGGAGAAACGTCCTCCTACATCATCCGGCACTACGAAGCTCTCATAACCCTCTTCATTCGCCAGATTCTTAAGCGATCCTCTGGCCTTGTCGGTGGTCGCATAGATTCTCTTTGCTGCGCCTTCCTTGCCGTACTTCTTCTCCGCCATCTCCTTGAATACGCGGAATGCGATGGCAGGCTCCGTGGTCGTGCCGGACTTGGAGATCATATTGATCGAGAAATCCCTGTCGCCGATGACATCGATCAGATGCTTGATATAAGTAGAGCTGATGGAATTGCCAACGAAATAAATTTCCGGCGTCTTCCGGATCGACTTGTCTACTACATTATAAAAACTGTGACGAAGGAATTCGATAGCCGCTCTCGCACCCAGATAAGAACCGCCGATACCGATCACCACAAGCACCTCTGAATCGTTCTGAATCTTAGCCGCCGCCTGTTTGATCCTTGCAAATTCTTCCTTGTCATAATTCACCGGCAGATCGATCCAGCCCAGAAAATCATTTCCGGCTCCCGTCTTGCTCACAAGTACTTCCTTCGCATCCAGTGCCAGCTTCTTCATGGACTCCACTTCATTTTCCCCGATAAAGGAAGCTGCTCTGGAATAATCAAATGTAACTTTGCTCATCGTTTTTCTCCTTTTCCGGCAGGCGCTGCTGCCTTTACTTTGTCATTCTAAGTGTAGCACTGCAACTATCGTATTTCAAGATTTTTCCTTCTCACTTACCGCATTCTCGATCAGTCCCACGATCACCCCGATGGCGTCGCGCTGGCTGCTCTTGCGCATCGCATCCACATAGGTTTTGCGGTTAAAATATAACTCCTGCACCTTCTCCAGCAGCAGCTTGTTCGTCAGGTCGTCCTCGTCGATCACGATGCTGAATCCCTGCGATTCAAAAGATCTGGCGTTGAGCAGCTGGTCCCCCCTGCTGCTCGTGGAAGGCAGCGGAATGAGAATATTCGGCTTCTTCAAAGACAGCAGTTCGCTGATGGCATTGGCCCCCGCCCGGGAGATCACCATATCCGCCATGGCAAAGAGATCCTTCATCTCGGACTTGATATACTCGAACTGCTTATAACCCGGTGTGGTGAGCAGCAGATTATCCATCTTCTCCTTACCGCACAGATGCACCACCTGAAAATCCGTAAGCAGCTCCGGCAGTACATCCCGCACCGCCTGGTTGATGGCCGCTGAACCCTGGCTGCCGCCCACCACCATGATCACCGGCTTCGACGAATCGAAACCGCAGAGCTTATAGGCCGCCTCCCTGCTCCCCGAAGAAAGTTCCTGCCTGATGGGGGAACCCGTCAGTATCGCCTTGCTCGGCGGCAGCTGCTGCAGCGTCTCCGGGAAATTGCAGCACACCTTCTTCGCCACCGGAATACAGAGCTTATTCGCCAGCCCCGGCGTCATGTCGGACTCATGTATGATACACGGAATCCCCAGAGAACCCGCCGCCCGCACCACAGGCACACTGACAAACCCCCCTTTGGAAAAGACCACGTCCGGATTGATCTCTTTCAGGTATTTCCGCGCTTCCCGCATTCCCTTGATCACGCGGAACGGATCGGAAAAATTCTTGGGATCAAAATACCGTCTGAATTTACCGGTCGCAATGCCGTAATAGGGAAGGTTAAAATCTTCCATTAACTTCTTCTCAATTCCATCGTAAGAACCCATATAGCAGATCTCATATCCAAGCTCGCGCAGTCTTGGGATCAGCGCCATATTAGGGGTCACATGCCCGGCAGTCCCGCCGCCGGTAAGTACGATCTTCTTACCCATATTGAAAGAAACCTCCTAATTATCCAGGATCTCCTGCAATGCGCATGCCAGCTGATCAGGACAGGACGTATTCTTGACCCCGCACTTGATGCCGCGCAGCCTGCTGATGGCGTCCTCGATCTTCATGCCCGCCACCAGACTGGATATGCCCTGCAGATTGCCGTTGCATCCTCCTGTAAATTTTACTGATTTGATAACGCTTCCTTCCACTTCCACATCGATCGCCTTGGAACAGACACCCTTCGGTTGATATACCATCGCTCTCTTCTCCTTTTCACTTTACACTTTGCATTTTTTATTTCTTAATTTAATCTTAAACTTTTATTATTCTACCACATTCTGACAGGTATTGCCAATATTCAACTTCTTATGCTTAAATTTGTCGATGCATTACGGCTTTCGGGAAGCAGGGATTCCTTTTATAATATAAAACAACAGGCAATCAACTTCCACAACCAAATGACAGGAGAAACGATCTTGCGCGATAAAACGGCGCAGAAACGAGGGAAACATGCTCAACTTGATATTTCTACATAAAAATTACATCATTGCAATATTAGTATTGCTTTTTTTAAGTATCATATGCCAGATTACGCTTGGAGTGATATACCATAAGCTGATCTGGGAGACCGAACACATGTCCTCGACTGCCAATAAATCCCTGCAGCAGCTCAAACTCAAATTTTCCGGCTGCCGTAAGATCAATGAAAAGGTGTCCAATGTCCCCATTTTTGTGGACAGGTTTATCAGCCGCATTAAGATTGGCGGCCTGCCCCTCTCCCTGTTAAAGCATCTCTCCGGCCAGTTAATTCTCCTTTCGGTGCTGATCGCCGGCATCGGGGCATGTATGGGAATCGTGAATAATGAAAGTTTTATCAGTATCGCACCTTTTTATGCGATCAGCTTTCTCGGACTCTACTGTTACTTTGCCGTTTCCTCCCTGGTCGATATCCCCGGCAAGATCAAGATCCTGCACATCAATCTCGTGGATTATCTGGAAAATCATCTTGCCAGCCGTCTGGAGCAGGCCGAGCTGGACATGCAGCTGATCCAGCCGGAGCAGCAAGAGGCGACCCGGACAAAAAGAACCGCTGCCGGCAGTCCAACGCCTGCCGGTACAGACTTAAATACAGGAAGCAACGCAGCTGTAAATGCAGGTCTGAATACAGATAACCATACAGACGCAAACCCCGGCGTGGATGCACAGGAGACTTTTACATTCTCGAAGGATGAAGCCGAGGAACTGGAACATTTACTGAAAGAACTTCTGTTATAATTCTCCTAACCCTTCTTACACAAAAATCCGGCGCGCTCTTTCGCCGGATTTTTGCTATATTTTGGTCTGTGCCGCGATTTACTCCCCATAGATCGTTATGGTCGGCCCGATATAATACTCTCCCGGATCATACTTGAAAATATCCGCATATCCGATTCTGTACTTCCACTCTCTGCCGTAAGAAATCCCCGGATAACTCTGCTTCAACGGAAAGGCAGCCTCTTTCTCCTCATACGCCGCCCGCAGCTCCGGATACATATCCTCACCTTCCCTGATCAGATAATCCTTGGACTGTTTAAAATATCCCGTGGCGTACTCCACATCCACAAAATATTCCCCGTCCCCAAGCGACTTCGGCAAAAGCGACAAATCCTCCCCGATATCAATCACCGTATACCGCTCCTCGTCTATACCCGGCGCAAAGGACGTACAATAGATGGAAGCGCCTGCCGGAATCTCCGACTCTATATACTCCACCGCCTCCGTGTAGGTCAGATCATAGCGATAATCATTAAAAGCCGTCTCCACATTGCCTGCCACCATCAGCGCCAGTACCGCCGTGATCATACCTTTCCGGTAGAAACGGCGCTTTTCCAATACAGCTTCCGTCTCCATCAGGCCATAAACCATAAACAGATAGGCAAACGGCAGGATCAGCGACAGATTCCTCCCCAGCACGATCTGATATTTCGACAGGAAAAGGATCACGAAGACCGGCAGAATCAGAAACACGCCGATCTGACGCCAGTCCTTTCTGTGCGCCAGCTTCCAGATACCAAACAGCAGCAGTATGCCTCCCAGTACCCCATAGCTTGTCAGCCCGTAGGCCTCCAGATATCCAAGAATCGGCAGGTTGTGTTCAATTCCCGGATGCCCCCATGCATAATGGTTGAAATTATACATATTATCCCCGACAAAAGTCCGGAAATAGAAGAACATGGAGTAATTACACAGACAGAACACCAGCACGATCAGGATACAGTTCAGGAAAAAGAGGAAATTATTGCGGTAGCTTTTCCAGTACTTCTTACTGATATGTAACGCCAGCCAGAAAAGACCGAACAAGATGCCGTGATACTTGGCCGCGGTGGCAAGTCCGATGCATACCGCAAGCAGCGGATACCACAGGTACACTACCCTGTCCGCCTGCGAATCCTTATAGATCAGACAGCCCAGAAAAAGGATCACATTGGCCACCGCATAGATCATCGTATCCGGCCCGGTATAATACAGGTACGCATACCCATACAATGAAAAGACCGACAGCACAAGACCGATATAAGCCCACCTTCTTGACCCGGTCATCATTTTTATCACAAAATAGACAAATACATTGGACAGCAGCGCCGTGCCGCATACCACATAACGAATCAGCACCACCGTATCCACGCCGGAAATAAACCTGCCCAGGATCCGTACCCCCAACACCGCATAATAGAATGTAAAATGCGGATAGCGGAAAAAGTCCAGTATATAGATATCTCCTGCGTAGAGATGCTGGTTCAGCAGATTATAAATACAGTCCAGAGACAACTGCTCATCCACATTCGGATAAAAAGGCAGTTCAAACTGCCAGTGCCTGTAAAACACCAGCAGCCCCGCAAGCAGCGTCGCTGCCACTGCGGCCGCCATACCAAACTTTTTCCTCGTCTCTGTGTCCGGTTTCCTTATCCATTTCATATCCCTCGAATCACACTCCCCTCACTGTCTTAATGCCATTCTTAATCCAGTATTTCCCTCATAAGTTTTCTGTCAATGTCCCGCATCCGGCACGGATTCCGGCCGGCAGCCGCCGGTATCATGCCGGCTGGCGTTTCGTTTACATCCAGTCTTTGATATGGTAACTTTTGGTGCAGACAGCATCAAAGACAAAGCCCTGCTTCGCAAGATACTGTCTGTATTCATCAATCTTCTCCTCCTGCGCTTCCAGTTCCGGCGATACGAAGCACAGCTTATACCCCAGTTCTTTCAATTCCCGATAACTGTCCTGATCCAGCGGAATCCTGGTGAAGCAATCCACCCACACCCACTCTGCCTTCCCCGCCATGTTGCGGATCGTGTCAAGGCCTTCCAGCTCACTGAACCGGAGCGCGATCTCCTTCACCCCCATATCGGTTAACAGCTTGATCATCGGAAAAGAAGAGTCCAAAAAGAAATATTTCTCAATATGATACTGCTCCATATACTCCAATACCTTATGCTCGATCCTCTCACTCTTGATGTTCAGGATCATCGTACCGTGATGATACTCCTTGCAGTACGCCTCAAAATCCTCCCCCGCCTCGAAAGGGTTATGGGAAATATAGATCCTGCCGTTTAAATCGTCCCGCAGATCCAGCTCCACGCCATATTCCGTCGGCAGTTTCCGCAGTTCCTCTATCGTATTCACCCTGTGCGCTATATATTCCATATCAGTCTCCTTTTTATTCTATCCGCTTCAAACGGTTTCTTTGTACAGATTACAGATTTCTAAGCTCCTTTTTCAACTTCACACTGAATTCCATCGTCCGCTTAATGAACTTCCACTTGGCCTTAAGCCCCGTGTTCCACTTGGATTCCCCGTAAATCCTCTCCGGGAAAAGCACCGGGAACCTGATCACCTTCAGATTCTTTCTGCGCGCCATATACAAAGCATACAGATCCAGCGCGAAATCGTAAGGCGGATTTTGCCACTCGTCAAAAAATACCCGCGGGAAAATATTCGGCTGCGCATTAATATCATATAATTTCGTATGTAAATAAAAAGTCTCAAACAGACTCATGCCCGCCGTAAAGAACACATCAAACAGCGGCCGCCCTTTTCGATTCCCCTTCACAAAGACAAGCCCCTGTTCCCGCTCTATGATCTCCAGCGCCTTGAGAATATCCGCGGGATCCGTCTGCATGTCCGCATGGGTCCAGCCGATATACTCCCCCCTGCACTGCCTCAGGCCCTGCAGTATGCCGTAACCATACCCCTGGTTCACTTCCACCCGCACCGTCCTCGCGAAGGCATACTTCGGCAACAGTTCCGCAAGTACCAATGCACTGTCATCCGTAGAACCATTGTCCACCAGAATGACCTCGATATCCTCCCGCTCGATGATCTCCCCGAACCGGTTCAGGATCAGCGGTATATTCTGCTCTTCATTATAACATGGTACAACGATTGATAGTTTCATACGCTATTGGTTATCCCCCTTCTCGTACTGTATCTTCTTCCTGTTCTCTATCCGCTTTCCGCTTCACTCCTTAAAATATATCCGCAAAACGAACCTGCTGCAATCTGTTAAACTTCATGCAATCCCATACTTTCTAAAAATAAGATCAAGTTCTTCTCTGCTGATTTTTCCTGCAAGGTAATAGGCTTTTACGCTGGCCTCTACTGCTTCAAACAAAAGATCAAACTGAAGCCAGTCAGCCGCGTCATAATATTCCTGCAGTTCCTGAAAATCACTCTGCAGTCCGGCCGGAAGATTGGCCGGCAAAACAACTGTGCTGTCATTATACATGCTGCTTCCCCTTTTCTTTATTTCTCCTGAATCTTTCTGGATTCACATGTTTCTTTACTACTGATCATCCTGTCATAAAACGGTTGGAATACATTATCATATCTGCACTTCATCACAGCGTAATAAAAATTTTTCTGTACTTTTGATAAAACAGGAATACTCTCTATCAAATCACCAATTTGGCAAATAGCCTCACCCATGATCGGAACAACCCTCTTCACAGCCATAGTGCACTCCGGGTATTCCATGCTTTCGATAACATGATATGGATTTATCTTCTTCCCTTCCAGTTCAAAAATACATCTGCGTCCCTTATAGCTTTCCGTTTCCAGCTTTCCCGCATCTGACAGAACTTCCAGCATTTTTTCCTCATCCCATTTACAATTTAGGCAGTTACCATTGTCATAAACAGGCGCAATACGCTTACTGCCATCCGCCCTTAAAATAACGCCCCAGTTGCTGTTATTCCTGTCCGGATTACCCAATAAAGCATCTACTATAAACATATTCCAGAAATGTTCTTCGATTCCCGCTATATCTTTTAAAAACGGATGTTCCTGTATCGTCATTAATATTTCATACAGGTCGACACCCACCCCATTTGTCTCGTTTCCATTGGAATCCAGAAAATGTGGCTCAAAGGTTACCTTAATCTTATCAAATTCATATAACCTCTCCCCGTCTTCTAAAAAATCTCCGCAGGCAACAACGATCTTCCCATTTCTTTCACCCAACACAGTTTCATGTACCGGAAAGCCTAATAACCCATAAATCTGAGATCCAATATATTCACATACCGGGCTGTTAGAATAACTAAGCTTGATATTTTTCATACCCTGTTCTTTTAAATTACCCGGAAATTTCAATATATAATCTTTTCCATCACAGGATATCCCCATTTTTCTTCCGGCTGTTCCGCCATACATTTTCTGATTCTGCTTATACCCGTTAAAATCCACCATTTTCATGTTAACTACCTCTTTTTCAACCCATCACTGTCAGTCTAACATAAAAACTGTTTTCTATTCTGCATTTTTATACATATATCATATCTTTCCAATCAATTTATCCCTGTTCACTTTCTCTGCCTTATACTTCACCATAATCCGCAAGAATCATCTCCGCCACAGCCCGGTACTGCTCCGCAGCCGCCTCGCCCGGATAAAAGCGCACCGCCCGCATACCGGCCGTCTTCGCGCCTTCCACATCTTTCACCGGGCTGTCGCCGAGACAGCACACCTCTTCCGGCTTTACGCCCAGTTTCTTAAGGCAGAGTGCGAACATCTCCGGAGCCGGTTTCTCTTTCCCCGCCTCCTCGCTGGTCACCAGATACTTAATATCCCCGGCGATTCCCAGCGCCTCGATTTTCCGATGCTGGATATGCGCCGTCAGATCCGTGCAGATCATCATCGTGATCCCATGCGCACGCATACGATCCATAAATTCCCGCGCCCCGTCAAACAACTGCATCTTCTCCAGAAATGTCCCCCAGTATGCCTCATACATCCGCAGAGACAGCGGCATCGGGTTTACCCCCAGATATTCCAGCGTCTTCTGACAGTACAGCAGCCTGTTATGAGACGCTGCCACATCACCCAGCTGCCGCTTCGTCTCCCCTCTGCCATAGGCGTATGCTTCCTCATAGTCCTCCGCCGCAATCCCCAGCTCTCCGCACACAAGCTCCTGCACACGCATCCGCGCCTCTTTGTCAAGCGCCTCATATCCATACAAAGTATCATCCAGATCAAATATAACCGCTTTTATCATCCGTCCCCCTCAACCTGAGAAGAATGCCCACTTCATGCCCACTTCATGTCCACTGCATAATCTCCCCGATCACTGCCATCAGCATCAACTGCACCGCGCCATTGATCCCGTCTTCCCACACGATCCGGTTGCCGGCCAGATCCTCGATCTGCACGATCGCCGCGTGTGCCACTTTTTCCCAGACCTTCTTATCCGCCTTAAGATCCCCAGCCCGAAAAAGGATACTCTGATGCTGCAGGTCGTCATAGGAAAGCCTGCTGCGCACACCCTGCTCCTGCAAAAGCGCCAGAATCGGTTCCGCATTGATCCGCACATCCATCAAAAATTCCACACCCAGCTCCGCCTCCCGGGAACCGGCCTTCCTGCTGCCGTCCTGCGCAAGCCCTTCATCAAAATACCGTATCACAAGATCAGCATACTGCTTTTGCGGATAGACATACTTCTCCGCATCCGCGCGGCGCTTCTCAATCTGTGCCATCACCGCTTCTCTGTCATGGCCCCGGTCTCCCTGGTCCCTGCCCAGCTTCCAGTAGCAGCGCAGCGACTCGTCCGTGTCCAGATAAATCTTCATATCCAGCACCTGCCTCATCTGCGGCAGATAGAGAGAATGCAGCCCGCACATGATGATATAGGGCCTCGGCATCAGCTTTCTTTTCGCTGTAAAAGTGCCCGTGTTATGGTCGTAGTCCGCACGCTTTACCGCATTGTTGCCGCGCAACACCCGCAGATCCTCGGCCTGCCTGTACAGATAATTGGCCCGCGGATTCAAATGCGTCATTTCCTTCCAGTTGGCGTCGCCCCGCTCCCACCTGTGGTCACCGTCGCCTTCGATATTCAAAATATGATCCTCCGACAGCAGTTCGGCCAGCATGACAAGCAGCCTGCTCTTGCCTGCCCCGCTGTCCCCGGCAATACCGATCGTAAAAGGACGGCTGCGCCTGCGGTAAAAGGAATTGCTGTTCACACCGTACAGATACATGGAGACCACCAGAATCAGGAAGATACCTACCATCAATGTAAAGACAATATTCCGGGCCGTATCGTCCGTCTGCTTCATGCCCTCCATCCCCCTGCCAAGAATTGACAGATCCGTAAACTGCGTCACATGAAAGAACAGATAATAGACCAGATAAAGCACATTAAAGCCGGCATAGACCATGACCATCTTGGCCCTGTTCTCCGTAAGTCCGGCAAGATAGAGCATGAAAAAGGGAACCACCCAGATAAACCAGCCCGGCATCGCCGGCACAAAAGCCAGGAACACCGAGAACAAAAGACCTGCCATACTGATCAGAAGGTCCCTGTTCATCTGATTCACATGAAATGCCTGAAAATATATGATCAGAAGCACAAACACCGACAACAGAAGATGGGAACTGCCATATTCCAGATACACATTGTCGATGGCGCTCTGCTCTTTGTTAAAAAGCACCATGCCGGAAAAGCCGCTTCCCCAGAAAGGCACAATGATCAAAACGGTAAGCAGCGCAGGAATGGCCGTCAGCACCACCGCCTTCCGAAATCCCTTTTTCTTGAGAAGATAGAGAAAAAACAGCGGCAGCACCGATGAAATATGGAACTTCGAAGCCAGCGACAAGGTAAAGAACAGCATGTATTTCCACTCGCTGACCGTGATCCTGCCTGTAGAAATACCCGTTTCGGTCAGATAATAGATCGCAATGATCAGGAAGATCGTCGGGATCAGATCAAGCTGTCCATGCATATAACCCGCATACAGAATAATCGGGGACATAAAGTACAGCACCAATATGTACTTGCGTCTGGATCTGGAGATCCGCATCAGATAATACAACCCCAGAAGATCCATGACGAGCATCGGCAGTTTAAAAACCAGATTCCGCACAAATACCGAAAAATTCCCGCACAGCGTTACCAGAATGCCGCCCACGCTCTCCACAAACAGCATCACCGGCGGATAGGGAAAGGACGAAAGCAGTTGATTGTCATAATAATACTGATACGGGTTGTTTCCCTCAAGAAAGCACTGTACGAAGGGAATGAACATCAGATCCTGATAATCCGACGAAAAAAGTCCCATCAAAAGCATCTTAAATAAGACGGTCATCACGATGGCCGCCTTTAACAGCTTGCGATAGTTCTTCTCAAAATCAAACGCCCCCAGCTTTTGTAACATACCCGCTTATGCCTCTCCGAAAATGTTTTTATCTCCCAAAAACGCCTTAAAATAGTTCCACGTCTTCTGGTATCCCTCATAATCCGCCGGCGTGCCCCAGCCCACATACCGGTCGATATCGAATATTTTCGCCCGGTATCCCAAGTCAAGCACATGCTTCACCGTCTGGTCCACATAGAATTCACCGTTTATGCGGTCATTCTCCGCGATCATTTTCTTCGTCGCCTCTATAAATACCGCCGCTCTGCGGAACCAGAAGGTTGCCACCACCGCCGGATCCTCCATCGGCCTGTCAGAAATTGCCTTTTTGATCGACGTACCCGTAATATTGCCGTCCGCATCCGCGATCATCCACCCATAGGCATTGGGATTCGCCAGCACGGCCTCATTGTGCCTGTACGTAAAGACGATGCAGTCGCACTCCTTCGTCAGCGCGTCAAAAGCATCCCTGTCAATATCCATACCGTTATCACATCCCGCGATCAAAAGCGGCTGCTCCGGATCCAGATAAGGCTCCGCCAGCATACAGGTACATGCCTGCCCCTCTGTCAGATGGTCCACCGTGATAAATGCCGCCTGCGGATACCATGCGCGGATGGCATCCTCCACACCGTCCGTCTGATGGAAGTTCCTGTCCACATAGATTACATTGCTGCCGTCCGCCGCCACGCCCGGCAGATCCTTCGTCGCGCAGACCACCATCGGCTTCTCCTGCCCTGTCGCCCTGTCCACCGTCATAATCGCCGGTTTATGTACCGTATAGCCTGCATCCGCAAAACGCTGCCCGGCTCCCGCCATGGGAATCAGGATCCTTCCCTGCATCTCTTCCTCTGCCCCGGGAGATTCCGCACCGCCTGTATGCGGCGCCGCTTCGCTCTTACGGATCAAATCCGTCCAGTAAACGAACTCCTGCATATCCTCCGGCGTTCCCCACTGGCAGAAATACTCCACGTTGACCGGAACCCATACTTTCAAACCGTCCTGCACCATGAAATTATAAGGCAGGGACGCATAATACTCGCCGTTGATGGCGCATTCCTCATGCTCTGTCAGGATCTGGCAGTACTTCTCCATCACGGCGCCGCCTGCGAAGTAATAGACGCCCGGAGAATGCTTCGCCTTCGTCTTGTCTTTTTCAAAAGAATACTTCTCGCGGATCTCTATCAGATCATCCTGCGCGTCCGTCAGGCAGGATGCATAATAGTTCTTCTCAGGCAGCAGATTCGGATGGAAGCCGGAATAACAGGGTACCGCTCCGTCACAGCCGCGCTCCGCCGCCTCTTTTGCAAAAGCGGCATAGTCCCACTGCATATAGAAATCACAATAATTGATGATACACGGCTCCTGCGCGTCGATGGCCTGCTGTGCGAGCAGCTCTCTGTACCCCCGCAGCACATCGTATACCGGCCCCTTCTTCACCCAGTCCTCTATCGACACGATCTTCGCCTCCGGCGCCAGCAAAAGCAGCCTCTCCCGCATGAACGCATCCTTCATCAGATGCTCCCCGCGACAGACAAAAATGATATTAACGTCCGCAGGATACATGTCCTTCACGATCCACTCGATCACCGGCCTGCCCATTACCCTGATAAAAGGCTTCAACTCCTGATACCCCGCCGCAACAAAACGGGACCCGTATCCTGTCATCGGAATGATTACATTCATCTGTAGTTTCCTCTTTTCTGTCAACTGTCGTATGTAAAAATATCTTAACATATATTCTATTGATAATCTACAGGTTCTTCATCCAGCCTGATGGAATTTCGTTGGAAATTTTTCTCTGTGGCAGACTTGTTTTTCATTCGTTGTGCAGTTCAATTTTCCGGTGCAGAATATTGCCGCTCCCTCTGATATACAGATTGCCTTTAACCTGTATATCATCCGGCTTCCCGCCGGATTTTCCTTCCACCTCTTTTCCGATCAGAATACCGCACATGAAAACAAGAACCGTTAATGATATTTTGAATACTGTTTTTAATTCTTTTATGATCCACCCCGCTGCACGATCCATACATCCTCTGTCTGCTGCAAAATACGCAGATGCCGTCCCCTTTGTCATAGATGGCAAAATCGGCTATCATGCCTTTGGAAAGCAAAAATGACGGTGATTTGCGGAAATTTCTCTCTATTACTTTGAAACAATACCTTCCGGGTAGCCAAAAAAGCGCAGACTACCCCTATCAAGCTTTTTCGTACGTTTTTAAG
>ERZ808044.1002-NODE-1002-length-19657-cov-6.976200_pt1 | contig 19657 bp, 34 predicted proteins | sample MGYA00380195_ERZ808044 | MGnify/ENA primary metagenome ERZ808044 (study PRJEB31490, sample SAMN06133423) | mouse gut metagenome | isolation source: Z7_2 | host: mice | place: China: Chengdu | collected 2015-05 ...
AGTTTGTAGGGTGTGGGGCAACGCCCCGCAATAATAAGATATATAAAAAAATAAATATAATGAAATAATTGCGTTCGCAAAAGGTAAAGTTCTTTGTCAAACTTTCTTTCAAGAAAGTTTGTAGGTGCGGACAACGTCCGCAATTATGTAATATATAAAAAATAAACCATACATTTTATTATTGGGGGAACTTTTTTCACTTGTGAAAAGTTCCCCCAGCGTCTTTCAGACGCTTCCCCTTCAAAAACACGCTTGGAGCATGAAGACCGTGGGGACGTTGTCCCCACCCCCCTACCAACTTTTGAAAAAGTTGGACAAAACTTTTATGGGAAAACTTCGTTTTCCCGATTGCAAACGGAATGAATTTAAAAATTTTTTTTCAATATTTCGTCATAGCGAAACTTTTTATATGATTTCAGTATTATAATGGTTTTACGAAAAACTATTTTTTACAAAAAGAAGTGATATAAATAATGAAAAAAAGAAAAAGAAAAAAGATAAAATGGACAAACAAATAGAATGGATTATGTCTAACAAAGAGCAATTTTTTTTACTATGTGGTGTTAGTGATAAACGTATGACAGATGAAGAATTAAAAACTATGTGGAAATTTTTACTATCCGACAGAGAATTTGAAGTATTATTTACAGTTTTTTTAACGGTACACTATGAAAGAATTATTTCAACAATATTTTGAGAATACTGCTTTCAAACACTTGTTTTTATTATTGGGGGAAACTTTTTTCACTTGTGAAAAGTTCCCCCAGCGTCTTTCAGACGTCTCCTCTTCAAAAACACGCTTGGAGTATGAAGACCGTGGGGACGTTGTCCCCACTGCCCCTACCAACTTTTAAAAAAGTTGGACAAAACTTTTATGGGAAAACTTCGTTTTCCCGATTGTGAACGGAATTTTATTATTTTTATTGTATAAAACGTTATGAAATGGGAAACACTTTTTATACAGAATGAAAGAGTGAAAAAATACATTTGTACAATATGCTAAAAAATATTGTGATATGATTGTGAAATTTATTACAATATTTTGCTGATAAAGTCGAAAAAAATACTTGCAAACAAATGATTTTTCATGTATACTGAATTACGTTGTGACATACGAGCGAAGATACAGAAGGTTGCGGCATACAACAAATAGAATGTATGCAGGTTTTTCTGAGGAGCGATGTCCAGTTCAAGAAACCGGGCGACATGGTCACTGTACTGAATATAGGAAAAAGGCTTTTCTCTCAAGGGGAAAGTTTGCGTATCTTACGTTGCAGATACGTCCGAATGAGTGTGCAGTCACCGCTTGTCGTGCTGAAGTTCAATAGTGCGAAAAGGAGGGGACTTTTTTTATGGCTAACCCAAAAATAAGAATCAGTCTAAAAGCGTACGATCATAAATTGATCGACCAGTCCGCAGCTCAAATTATAGAGACTGCAAAGAAAACAGGTGCTCAGGTAAGCGGACCTATTCCATTACCAACAAAAAAGGAAGTTGTGACAATATTAAGAGCAGTTCACAAATACAAAGATTCCAGAGAGCAATTTGAAATGAGAACACATAAAAGACTGATTGATATTATATCACCAAGCCCAAAAACAGCAGATGCTTTGAGCAGACTGGATTTGCCTGCTGGTGTTGATATCGTATTAAAAGTGATGAAATAAAAAAAAGTCATAATCGTATAAACGATTGTTTGTATAGGGCAAAAGCCCATATTGCTTTCATTATAAAGCAATATATCATTTATGATAAAAGGCTAAATGAGGCTAGTATGATTACGTTTTCTTTATTAGAAAATGCAATCCGCTGTAGAAAATCAGGAGGTACAATATTATGAAAAAAGCAATTATTGCTAAAAAAGTGGGAATGACACAAGTTTTCACAGAAAAAGGCACATTGATACCAGTTACCGTTTTAGAAGCTGGTCCTTGTGTGGTAATACAGAAAAAGACAATGGAAAATGACGGATATGAAGCAATACAAGTAGGTTATACAGACGCAAAACCAAAACACGTTACAAAACCTATGAAAGGTCATTTTGATAAAGCTGGCATAACAGCAAAAAAATATTTAAAAGAATTCAAATTAGATGATATTAGTGCATACGAAATTGGTGCTGAAATTAAAGCTGATGTATTTGCAGCAGGCGATAAAGTAGATGTTAGCGGCGTTTCTAAAGGTAAAGGATTCCAAAGTACAATCAAAAGATATAACGCACAAAGAGGACCTATGGGACATGGTTCTAAATCTCACAGAGTTGTAGGTTCTATGAGTTCCGGTACAACACCAGGTAGAGTTAAAAAGAATAAAAAAATGCCTGGACATATGGGAAGTGTAAAAGTAACCATACAAAATATAGAGGTTGTTCGTGCAGACGCTGAAAAGAATTTACTTTTAGTAAAAGGTGCAGTTCCTGGACCAAAAGGAGCAGTACTTGTAATTAAAGACAGCGTAAAGGCTTAATTTACTTTGCGAAAGGAGGAACAAAACAATGGCAAATGTTGCAGTAATGAATATGAACGGCGAAAACGTTGGCAATATAGAGCTGAATGACGCTGTTTTCGGAATAGAAGCAAATGAGCATGTAATGCATTTAGCAGTTGTGCAGTATCTTGCAAATCAAAGACAAGGCACACAAAGCGCAAAAACTCGTGCTGAAGTAAGAGGCGGCGGCAGAAAACCTTGGCGTCAAAAAGGCACAGGTAGAGCAAGACAAGGTTCTACACGTTCTCCACAATGGACAGGCGGTGGCGTTGTATTCGCTCCAAAGCCAAGAAATTATTCTTTTAAATTAAACAGAAAAGTAAAAAGACTTGCATTACAGTCTGCACTTTCTTGCAAAGTTGCAGAAAACAAAATCATTGTGTTAGATGAATTAACATTAAATGAAATTAAAACAAAAGAAATGGTAAAAGTTTTGGAAAACATCAAATGCGGTAAAGCATTGATTGTTATGGATGGTTCTAACAAAAATGTAATGCTTTCAGCAAGAAATATTCCAGATGTTAAAACAGCATCTGTTAATACAATCAATGTATATGATTTGTTAAAATATAATACATTGGTAGTAACAAAAGACGCAGTAGCAAAAATTGAGGAGGTGTACGCATAATGGCAGATTTAAAATATTATGACATTATCAAAAAACCAGTCATAACAGAAAAAAGTATGTCTATACTTGATGAAAAAAAATATACTTTTTTGGTACACCCAGATGCAACAAAAGTACAGATAAAAGAAGCTGTTGAAAAAATGTTTGATGGCGCAAAAGTGGAATCTGTTAATACTATGAATTACAGCGGCAAACCAAAAAGACGTGGTATGATATGGGGAAAAACAGCAAAAAGAAAAAAAGCAATTGTGAAATTGACAGCAGACAGCAAAGATATTGAAATTTTCCAAGGAATGTAATAAAAAGTAACATACAGTAATATGTGTAGATAAATTGATAACACACTGAAAGGAGTGGAAAAGGTGGCTATTAAAAGATATAAACCATATACACCGTCCAGAAGACACATGACAGTGTCTGCATTTGATGAAATTACAAAATCAACTCCTGAAAAATCACTGGTAGTTCATATCAAAAAAAATTCAGGTAGAAATAATCAAGGTAAAATCACTGTACGTCATAAAGGCGGCGGCGCAAAAATTAAATATAGAATCATTGATTTTAAAAGAAATAAAGATGGTATACCAGCAAAAGTTGCAGGTATTGAATATGACCCAAACAGAACAGCAAACATTGCATTGATTGTTTATGCTGATGGCGCAAAATCCTATATATTAGCTCCTGTTGGATTAAAAGTAGGCGATACTGTTATGAATGGTCCAGAAGCAGAAGTTAGAGTTGGAAATGCATTGCCTATGAGAGCAATTCCTGTTGGTGCAAACATTCATAATATCGAAATGAAACCAGGAAAAGGTGGACAGCTTGTTCGTTCTGCTGGAAATGTTGCACAGCTTATGGCAAAAGAAGGAAAATATGCTACAGTAAAATTACCATCTGGCGAAATGAGATTATTACCATTAGATTGTAGAGCAACAATCGGTCAAGTTGGAAATATTGACCATGAATTGGTTCATATTGGTAAAGCAGGTAGAAAACGTCATATGGGTATTCGTCCAACAGTACGTGGTTCTGTTATGAACCCTAACGACCACCCTCACGGCGGTGGTGAAGGTAGAGCACCTATCGGTCGTCCATCACCAATGACACCTTGGGGTAAACCAGCAATGGGTTATAAAACACGTAAAAAACACAAAGCTTCCAATAAATATATTATACGTCGTAGAAACGGCTGATAACTTGGCACAGAGATGTGCTTAATATCGCAAAGGAGGATAACAAATAATGAGTAGGTCATTAAAAAAAGGACCATTTGCTGATGAACACCTTTTGAAAAAAATTGATGCAATGAATGCATCTGGAGAAAAAAGCGTTATCAAAACATGGTCACGTCGTTCCACAATATTCCCTGATATGATTGGACATACAATTGCAGTACATGACGGTAGAAAACACGTACCAGTGTATATTACAGAAGATATGGTTGGTCATAAATTAGGTGAATTTGCGTTGACAAGAACATACAGAGGTCACGGAAAAGACGCAGAAAAGAAATCAAAAGTTCGTTAATTTATATAGATACTGGAAGGAGGTTTCGTTCATGGCAAAGGGACATAGAAGCCAAATTAAAAAACAGAGAAATTTGGATAATAGAGAAAAAAGACCACATGCATCTGCTAAGTATGTTGGCATTCCAGCCACAAAAGCGAAAATTGTGTTAGACCAAATTAAAGGCAAAGATGTTGCTACAGCAGCGGCATTGTTACAATATTCTCCAAGATATGCATCAGAGATTATTGCAAAAGTATTGAAATCCGCAGTAGCAAATGCAGAAAATAATTTGGGTATGGATATCAGCAAATTATATGTTGAAGAAGTAAGTGCAAACCAAGGACCAACAATGAAAAGAATTCGTCCAAGAGCGCAGGGCAGAGCATATAGAATACTGAAAAGATCAAGTCATATATCCATAATCCTCAATGAGAGATAAGGAGGTTAATAATGGGACAGAAAGTAAATCCACATGGATTAAGAGTGGGAATTATAAAAGACTGGGATACAAAGTGGTATGCTGAAAAAGAATTTGCAAACTACTTAGTAGAAGATGTTAAAATTAGAAAATTTATTAAAAAGAAATTATATTCTTCAGGCATTTCTAAAATTGCTATTGAAAGAACAGCAGAAAGAGTAAAAATCACTGTTTTCACAGCAAAACCAGGTATTGTAATTGGTAGAAATGGTCAAGCAATTGAAGAATTAAAAGGTCAAGTACAAAAATTGACAAAACATAAAGTTGCAATTAATATTGAAGAAATTAAAAGACCAGAATTGGATGCACAACTTGTTGCAGAAAACATTGCACAACAGTTGGAAAACCGTGTAACATTCCGTAGAGCAATGAAACAAGCAATGGGTAGAACAATGAAATTTGGTGCAAAAGGTATCAAAACTGCTGTTTCCGGACGTTTAGGCGGTGCAGATATGGCACGTGGCGAAAGCTATCATGAAGGTACGATTCCACTTCAAACATTGCGTGCAGATATTGACTATGGTTTTGCAGAAGCAGACACAACATACGGCAAATTGGGCGTAAAAGTTTGGATATATAAAGGAGAGGTACTTCCTGTAAAAGCAGCAAATAAGGAAGGAGGCGCTAAATAATATGTTAATGCCTAAAAGAGTAAAAAGACGTAAACAAATGAGAGGACGTTTAAAAGGCAAAGCGATGAGAGGTAATAAAATCACATATGGTGATTATGGTATACAAGCGTGTGAACCAAGCTGGATTACATCAAATCAGATTGAAGCAGCACGTATCGCTATGACAAGATATATTAAACGTGGTGGTAATGTATGGATTAAAATTTTCCCAGACAAACCAATCACAGCAAAACCTGCTGAAACTCGTATGGGTTCTGGTAAAGGCTCACCAGAATATTGGGTAGCAGTTGTGAAACCAGGCAGAATTATGTTTGAAATCGGTGGCGTTGCAGAAGAAACAGCAAGAGAAGCATTAAGACTTGCGATTCATAAACTGCCAATCAAATGTAAAATCGTTTCTCGTGCAGAGCAACAGGCGGAAATGGAAGGTGAAAAACAATGAGAGCAAAAGGCTACGTGAATGAATTAGTTGGAAAATCAGCGGACGAATTGAAAAACGACCTTGTTTCTGCAAAAAAAGAATTGTTTAACCTGAGATTTCAAAATGCAACAAACCAGTTGGACAATACCGCAAGAATTAAGGAAGTTCGTAAAAATATAGCAAGAATACAAACAGTCATTACACAAAAACAAAAAGCGGCTGAATAATCAGTACGTGTGAAATGCGAAAGGAGGCACACTTCGTGGAAGAAAGAAATCTTCGCAAAACAAGAATAGGTAGAGTTATCAGCGACAAAATGGATAAAACCATTGTAGTAGCTGTAGAAGATAAAGTGAAACATCCATTATACGGTAAAATCGTAAACAGAACTTATAAATTAAAAGCACATGACGAAAATAACGAATGTGGCATAGGCGACCGTGTAAAAGTAATGGAAACAAGACCATTATCAAAAGATAAAAGATGGAGACTTGTACAAATTATGGAAAAAGCAAAATAATACTGTTACGGGAGGAGGCATATACTATGGTTCAACAAGAAACCAGATTGAAGGTAGCAGATAATTCAGGTGCAAAAGAACTTCTCTGTATCAGAGTGCTTGGAGGTTCTACAAGAAGATATGCAGGTGTTGGTGACATTATCGTTGCTTCTGTTAAAGATGCAACACCCGGCGGTGTTGTAAAAAAAGGTGATGTAGTAAAAGCAGTTGTGGTAAGAACAGTAAATTCTGTTGGCAGACCAGACGGTAGCTACATCAGATTTGATGAAAATGCAGCAGTAATTATAAAAGATGATAAAAACCCAAGAGGAACACGTATATTTGGACCTGTTGCAAGAGAACTGAGAGAAAAACAATTTATGAAAATATTATCTTTAGCACCAGAAGTATTGTAATAGGAGGTGTGTCAAGTGGCGAAAATAAAATTAAAAAGCGGCGATAAAGTAGTTGTAATTGCTGGAAAAGATAAAGGCAAAGAGGGAAAAATACTCAAAGTAGACCCAAAAAGCAATAGAGTCATTGTTGAAGGCGTGAATATGGTATCTAAACACGTAAAACCAAACCCAATGAATCAACAGGGTGGTATTATTAAAAAAGAAAATTATATTCATATATCTAATGTAATGTATTTGCATAATGGTAAAGCTACAAGAATTGGAACAATGATAAAAGATGGCAAAAAAGTAAGAATTGCGAAAAAAACAGGAGAAGTAATTGACTAATATGTGAAAGGAGGGTAACAATGAGTAGTAGATTAAGAGATTTCTATAATGATGAAATTATAACAGAAATGACTAAGAAATTTTCTTATAAAAATAAATTAGCAGTACCAAAAATTGAAAAAATCATTATCAACATGGGTGTTGGTGAAGCAAAAGATAATGCAAAAGTATTAGATGGTGCAGTAAAGGATTTGACAATTATATCCGGACAAAAACCAATCATTACAAAGGCAAAAAAATCTGTTGCGGCATTTAAACTTCGTGAAGGTATGCCTATTGGTTGTAAAGTAACATTGAGAGGCGACAGAATGTATGAATTTGCAGACAGACTGATTAACATTGCATTGCCTCGTGTACGTGACTTTCATGGTGTAAAAGCAAATTCATTTGATGGACGTGGCAATTACACAATGGGTATTAAAGAACAGTTAATCTTCCCTGAAATTGAGTATGATAAAGTAGATAAAATCAGAGGTATGGATATTATATTCGTTACAACTGCAAAAACAGACGAAGAAGCAAGAGAATTATTGAGATTATTCGGAATGCCATTCGCAAAATAATAGGGAGGGACAATAATGGCTAAAAAATCAATGGTCGTAAAGCAACAGAGAAAACCAAAGTTTTCCACAAGAGCGTATACACGTTGCAGAGTTTGCGGCAGACCCCACGCTGTATTAAAAAAATTTGGAATTTGCCGTATTTGCTTCCGTGAATTAGCATATAAAGGACAAATTCCAGGCGTTAAAAAAGCAAGCTGGTAAAGGGAAAGGAGGATTTCGTATGTCAATGAGCGACCCAATCGCAGATATGCTTACAAGAATTAGAAATGGAAACACAGCAAAACATGATACAGTTGATGTACCTTCTTCAAAAATGAAGAAAGCAATCGCTGATATATTGATTGCTGAGGGATATATCAAAGGCTATGAAATGATAGAAGATGGTGTGAAAGCAACAATTCGTATCACATTAAAATATGGAAAAGATAAAAACGAAAAAGTAATTACAGGATTAAAAAGAATTTCAAAACCAGGACTTAGAGTTTTTGCTGGAAAAGAAGAACTTCCTAGAGTGTTGGGAGGACTTGGCACAGCAATTATATCTACAAGTAAAGGTTTGATGACAGATAAACAAGCAAGAAAAGCTGGCGTTGGCGGCGAAGTAATTGCTTTTATATGGTAATAGAGTATAATAGGAGGTGCAGACCATGTCACGTATTGGTAAACTGCCTATTGATATTCCAGCAGGTGTGGAAATCAAAATTGGCGAAGGAAACCATATTACAGTAAAAGGACCAAAGGGAACTTTGGAACGTAAATTGGCTGATGACATGAACATCGCAATGGAAAACGGACAAATCACAGTAACAAGACCTAGTGATTTGAAAAGACACAGAGCATTACATGGATTGACAAGAACATTAATTCATAATATGATTATTGGTGTCACACAAGGATATGAAAAAGTGCTTGAAATCAATGGTGTTGGTTATAGAGCAGCAAAATCAGGTAAAAAATTGACATTGACATTGGGTTATTCTCATCCAGTGGAGATGATAGACCCAGAAGGCATTGAAACAGTGCTGGAAGGACAAAACAAAATCACTGTAAAAGGTATTGACAAAGAAAAAGTTGGACAGTTTGCAGCAGAAATCAGAACAAAAAGACCACCTGAACCATATAAAGGCAAAGGTATTAAATATGCTGATGAGCATATCAGAAGAAAAGTTGGTAAGACCGGTAAGAAATAACTTCCTTTCTTGAAAGAAAGGAAGCGAAAGAACTTTAACCTAAGTTTACGGAATAGAGTGTAAAATTTCCGAGTAATATTTACCTTCCTTATCTTAAAAGAAAAAACAAAAACAGCAAAAACGAATGTTTTTGCAGAAAAGTTTTTTGTCAAACTTTTTTTCAAAAAAGTTTGCAGGTGTGGACAGCGTCCACAAAATGTTATTTATATCGGAAAGTGACTAATTGAAAAGGAGTGAATCCAAATGATTAATAAGCCATCACGTGCTGCTGCTCGTATCAAACGTCATTACAGAATTCGTAATAAAGTAAATGGCACAGCACAACAACCAAGACTGGCTGTATTTCGTTCTAATAAACACATTTATGCACAGATTATTGATGATGTGGCACAAAACACACTTTGCGCAGCATCTACAATGGAAGCAGATATTGCAAGCAAAGTAGCACACACATCTACAGTAGAAGCGGCAAAAGCAGTAGGAGAAGCGATAGCAAAAAAAGCACTGGACAAAGGCATTAAAGATGTTGTATTTGACAGGGGCGGATTTGTATATCATGGAAAAATTCAGGCATTGGCTGACGCAGCAAGAGAAGCCGGCTTGCAATTCTAAGGCAAGGAGGAAGACAAATTGAAAAGAATTGATCCAAGTACATTAGACCTTCAAGATAAAGTCGTTACAATCAACCGTGTTACAAAGGTTGTAAAAGGCGGACGTACTTTTAGATTTGCTGCATTAGTTGTAGTCGGCGATGGCAACGGACACGTTGGTTGCGGACTTGGCAAAGCAGCAGAAATTCCGGACGCTATTCGTAAAGGCAAAGAAGACGCTATGAAAAATATTGTAACAGTAGCAAGAAATGAAGTTGATAGTATCTACCATGGAACAACAGGAAAATTCGGCAGCGCAAGCGTATTACTTATGCCAGCTGCAGAAGGTACTGGTATTATTGCAGGTGGTCCTGCACGTGCCGTATTAGAATTGGCAGGTATTCGTAATATCAGAACAAAATCATTAGGCTCTAATAATAAACGTAATGTTGTTAGTGCAACAATTGAAGGTTTATCCAGAGTAACAACACCAGAAGCTGTTGCAAAACTTCGTGGCGTAACAGTGGAAGAACTCTTGAGTTAAGGAGGAATGAACGGTGGCTGAAATTAAAATCACATTAGTGAAATCAACAATCGGAGCAATACCAAAGCATAAAAAAACAGTGCAAGCTTTGGGATTAAAGAAACTCCACAGCAGTAAAATCCATCAAGACAACGTGGCAATCCGTGGCATGGTAAAACAGGTAAGTCACCTTGTAAAAGTGGAAGAAGTGTAAAAAGAATAAAGGAGGTGCCGAAATGAACTTAAGCGAATTAAAATCCGCAGAAGGTTCCAGACAAAATAACTGGAGAAAAGGCAGAGGTCATGGCAGCGGAAATGGCAAAACAGCCGGCAGAGGTCATAAAGGACAAGGAGCACGTTCTGGTTCTGGCGGAAAAGCAGGATTTGAAGGCGGACAAATGCCTTTATATAGAAGACTTCCAAAAAGAGGTTTTAAATGCAGAAATTCTAAAGAAATCGTTACAGTAAATGTAGGTTTATTAAATGAAAGATTTGAAAATGATGCAGTAATCGATATTGATGCTTTAAAAGCTGTTGGTTTAATCAGCAATCCAAGAGATGGAGTAAAAATTCTTGGCGTTGGAGAGCTTGATAAAAAGCTTACAATTAAAGTACAGCAGTTCAGCAAATCTGCCGTAGAAAAAATTGAAGCTGCCGGCGGAAAAGCAGAGGTGATTTAAATTGTTCAACGTTTTCATCAACGCTTGGAAAGTAAAAGAAATCCGCAATAAAATACTTTATACATTGATGATATTTGCGATTGTCAGACTAGGTACAATTATTGCGATACCAGGAATTGATGTAATGGGAGTGAAAGAAGCACAGCAGTCAGCAGGACTAGGAACACTTTACAGCATGATTGCCGGAGGCGCAAATTCACAATGGTCAATATTTGCAATGGGTATTGGTCCTTATATTACATCATCTATTATTATGCAGTTATTGACGATTGCTATACCAAAATTGGAGCAAATGTCAAAAGAGGGAGAAGAAGGACGAAAAAAAGTACAATCTTATAGCAGATATTTAACAGTTCTACTTGCATTATTGCAGGGAATTGGTGTAACATATAGTTATAAGGGCTTGTTTGTGGCAGATAGTATGCTGTTATATGTTAGTTCCGTTATTACATTGATAACAGGTTCTACATTTATCATGTGGCTGGGAGAGCAAATTTCAGCAAAAGGCATTGGTAATGGTTCTTCTATGATTATCTTTATAAACATTGTTTCCAGTTTACCTGTTGCAGTAAAAAGTATGTATGATATGGCAGCAGGTTCCGGTGCAAAAGGTGTTGGAACAGTAGCAGGTATACTTGTAATACTTTTGATAGTATTAGTATTTATTGTGTATTTAAATGACGGAGAAAGAAGATTGCCTGTGCAGTATTCTTCTAAAATGGCAGGAAGGAAACAGGTCGGCGGAAGAAGTACATTTATGCCGATTAAAGTAAATACTTCTGGTGTAATTTCTATCATTTTTGCGATTTCTTTGTTACAGTTTCCAGAACAAATTGGTCAATTTATACCAAATAAAGGTGAAACGTTTACAAAGGTAATCGAAACACTTCGTATGACAAATCCTGTCGGAGCGTGTTTATATGTTATACTGATTATATTATTTACTTATTTTTATACTTCTATAGTAATTAATCCAAATCAGATAGCAGTAAATATGAAAAAAAGCGGCGGATTTATCCCAGGAATTAGACCAGGGCAGCCAACAAGCGATTATATCACAAGAGTAGTAAGCCGTATTACATTGGTAGGAGCAATATGTTATGCTATATTAGCTATGGCACCTGTTGTAATGCAATGGATATTTAAAGTAAACGTTGGTTTTGGTGGTACAACATTGATTATCGTAGTCGGCGTTGCTTTAGACATTGTGAAGGCACTAGAATCCCAGTTGCTTATGCGGCATTATAAAGGATTTTTGGGACATTGATGTTTTGACCTTTTGGAAATGCCATGCATTTCTAAAAGGTTGTATGTAGGAAGAAGTAGAAGGGAGAAAAAACCGTATGAAATTAGTATTGATTGGAGCACCAGCGGCAGGAAAAGGAACACAAGCAAGAAAATTGATTAACCGTTTTCAATTAGCATATATTTCAACTGGGGATATGTTAAGAGAAGAAGTCAGCCGTGGTACTGATTTAGGAAATCAAGCAAAAAGCATTATGGCAAGCGGCGGTTTAGTACCAGATGAATTGATTATTTCTATTGTAAATGAAAGAATCAAACAAGACGATTGCAAAAATGGTTTTATATTGGACGGTTTCCCTCGTACCACAGTGCAAGCAGAAAAATTGGATGAAATGGTAAAATTGGATAAAGCAATTTATATCAATGCACCAGATGATGTGATGTTAGAGAGAATTACAGCAAGAGAAACTTGCCCAAAATGTGGCGCTTCTTACAACAAAATATCACTTCCATCTAAAAAAGCAGGCATTTGCGATGTATGCGGTGAAGGACTCACACAAAGAAAAGATGATACATTAGAGGCAGGAAAAGCTCGTCTTGCTACATTCCATGAGCAGTCCGAGCCATTGGTAGAGTATTATAATAAACAAGGCATATTGTTTGAAGTAGATGGTATGTTAGGAGTAGAAGAAATTTCTAAAGCAATTATAGCAGAATTAGAGGCATAAACATGGCAATTTATATTAAAACAAGAGAACAAATCGAAAAAATGAAAATAGCAGGTGCAATACTTGCTAGATTGGACGATGTACTCAAAAAAGAAATTAAACCAGGTGTGACAACAAAAGAATTAGATGCAATCGCAGAAGATTATATCAGAAGTCAAGGAGCAATACCATCTTTTAAAGGATATGGAGGATTTCCAGCTTCTATATGCACATCTGTAAATGATGAAATTGTTCATGGTATTCCAAGCGAAAGAGTATTAAAACAAGGTGACATTATCAGTATAGATATGGGCAGTTATATAGGCGGATTTCATGGAGATGCAGCAAGAACATATGCTGTAGGAGAAATTACACCAGAAGCACAAAAACTGATTGATGTCACAAAGCAATGCTTTTTTGAAGGAATACAATATGCTAAAAAAGGATGTTATTTGAATGAAATTGGTACTGCAATACAAAAATATGCAGAACAAAATGGTTTTTCCGTTGTGAGGGAATATGTAGGGCATGGTATAGGAAGAAAACTTCATGAAGACCCTTCTGTGGCAAACTACAAAGAACTGAGCAAAGGTGTAGCGTTGAAAGAAGGCATGACACTTGCCATAGAGCCTATGATAAATATGGGTTCTTATAAATTAAAAGTATTAAAAGATGGCTGGACGGCAGTGACAAAAGATGGACTTTATGCAGCGCATTATGAAAATACAGTAGTAATTACGAATGGAGAACCAGAGATTCTCACATTACTGCCATAAGAGGTGATGACAATGGAATATGAAACCGGACAGATTGTTTATTCAAAAAGTGGTCATGACAAAGGCGGAATATTTGTAATTTTGTCTGTTGAAGGAGAATATGTATATCTGGCAAATGGAAAAAACCGTAGTTTGGAAAAACCCAAAAGAAAAAAGATAAAACATATACAGCCGACAAAATTTGTCAGCAGCTCTTTGCAGCAAAAACTCAATCAAAAAAGCTATCTGCTGAATGCTGATATTGTAAAAGTTTTGAGGGAATATAGTAGAGATAAAGGAGGTTTCTAGGTTTTGTCAAAAGATGACGTAATTGAAGTAGAGGGAACTGTATTAGAAAAATTGCCTAACGCAATGTTTCAAGTAGAATTAGAAAACGGGCATCAAATATTAGCTCATATTTCTGGTAAACTTCGTATGAATTTTATTAGAATATTACCAGGAGATAAAGTATTAGTGGAAATGTCACCATATGATTTAACAAAAGGAAGAATCATTTGGAGAGCAAAATAAGGAAGGAGCGATTCACAATGAAAGTAAGACCATCTGTAAAACCGATGTGTGAAAAATGTAGAATTATCAAAAGAAAAGGTCGTGTAATGGTCATTTGTGAAAATCCAAAACATAAACAAAAACAAGGCTGATAATCTATGTATGGTGGTGGAAGGGTCAACAATCCTTACCAATACCGGATAAGAAAATCCGTCGTAAATAACGAAGGAGTATACAGTTAATAGTGGGGACAGCTGATAGATGACGGTCTATTTCCCTATTTGTAATACCCAACGTTGTTAGTATAATAATAAAGATAATAATAAACGATAGTTGTATATATAAATTAGGATATATTTTTTCAGGAGGTGTAATTGATACATGGCACGTATTGCTGGTGTAGACTTACCAAGAGAGAAACGAGTTGAAATTGGCTTAACATATGTATATGGTATTGGACGTCCAAGTTCTAATAGAATATTAAAAGAAGCAGGAGTCAATCCAGACACAAGAGTAAGAGATTTGACAGACGAGGAAGTATCTCGTATTAGAGATGTCATTGACCGTTCTCAAAAAGTAGAAGGTGATTTAAGACGTGAAATCGCTTTAAATATCAAACGTCTGATAGAAATTGGTTGTTATAGAGGCATTCGTCATAGAAAAGGTCTTCCTGTAAGAGGACAAAAAACAAAAACAAATGCAAGAACAAGAAAAGGTCCAAGAAAAACAGTAGCGAATAAGAAGAAATAATCATATTTCGTAAGGAGGTTTGAGTGTAAAATGGCAAAAAAAGCAGTAAAAAAGACAACGACACGTAGACGCCGTGACAAAAGACGTGTAGAACGTGGTCAGGCACATATTCAGTCTACTTTTAATAATACAATCGTTACAATTACAGATGCCGCAGGAAATGCACTTTCCTGGGCAAGTGCAGGACAGTTAGGTTTTAGAGGCTCCAGAAAATCTACACCATATGCTGCACAGCAAGCAGCAGATACAGCTGCAAAAGCTGCATCTGATTATGGTTTAAAAACAGTTGAAGTTTTTGTAAAAGGTCCTGGTTCCGGACGTGAAGCTGCAATCCGTGCATTGCAAGCAGCTGGTCTTGATGTAACACTTATCAAAGATGTAACACCAGTACCACATAATGGTTGTAGACCACCAAAACGTAGAAGAGTGTAATCTAAAGTCTAACAGGAGGTGCTATAAGAAATGGCAAGAGATAGAGTTCCGGTATTAAAAAGATGTAGGTCTTTGAATTTAGACCCTATCTTTTTAGGAATTGATAAAAAATCTAAAAAACAAAACCAAAAAGCTGGTAAAAAATTGAGTGAGTATGGTTTACAGTTAAGAGAAAAACAAAAAGCAAAATTTATATATGGTGTATTAGAAAAACAATTCAGAGGATATTATGCAAAAGCAGAACAAATTGCAAAAAAAGAAGGTATTCCTGGTGAAAACCTGCTTATGATTCTTGAATTGAGATTAGACAATGTTATGTTCAGATTAGGATATGGCAGAACAAGAAAAGAAGCTAGACAGATTGTACGTCATAAACACGTATTGGTAAATGGAAAACCAGTTGATATTCCATCTTATCAGGTAAAAGTTGGCGACACAATAGAAATTAAAGAAAAATATAAATCCATGCAAAGATATAAAGATGTTTTGGAAGTAACTAGCGCAAGAATTGTACCAGAATGGTTGTCTGCAAACCATGATGCATTGAGTGGCACAGTATTGTCCAAACCTCAAAGAGCGCAGATTGATGTGCCTGTTGAGGAAACACTGATTGTCGAATTGTACTCCAAATAATAAAAACATAAGTCAATTAATCAGATTGTTAAAAACCTTAATTGTGTTGCTCTCAAAATTCTGTTATATCTTTTTAGGAAATATCGTTTCCATCAATAAAGTGATGACTTCTTTCTTTGTAAGTAAGAAGTGCGATTTTGAGGGCAGTCACACAATGTTTTTATAATCTGAATTATTATGCTACAGTTTTTTGTAGCAACTATCATAAAAGAGGGAGGTTTGCATGAGTGTTTGAATTTGAGAAACCTCGCATTGAAATTGATAAAATGGCACCAGATGGAACATATGGTAAATTTGTTGTAGAGCCTTTGGAAAGAGGATATGGTACAACATTAGGTAATTCTTTGAGAAGAATATTGCTTTCTTCTTTACCTGGTGCAGCAGTAAGTAATGTAAAAATAGATGGTGTGCTTCACGAATTTAGTATTATTCCTGGCGTAAAAGAAGATGTGACAGAAATTATATTGAATTTGAAAGGTCTTGCAATTAAAAACACAAGTGAAGGCAACGAACCAAAAATTGCATACATTGATGTAGAGGGCGAATGTGAAGTAACGGGTGCTGATTTAAAATCTGACAGTGATATTGAAATTATGAACCCAGAACATCACATTGCAACATTAAGCGGTGGCGCAAATACACGTTTATCTATGGAGATTACCATAAATAAGGGACGTGGTTATATTGGTAGTGATAAAAACAAAAGAGATGACCAGCCTATTGGTATGCTTCCTGTTGACAGTATTTTTACACCAGTGACAAGAGTAAACTTTTTAGTAGAAAATACTCGTGTTGGTCAAATTACCGACTATGATAAATTGACATTGGAAGTTTGGACAAATGGAACAATTGCGCCAGACGATGCAGTAAGTTATGGTGCAAAAATATTAAATGAACATTTGAATCTTTTCATTGATTTGTCTGATAATGCTAAAAATACAGAAATTATGGTGGAAAAAGAAGAAGGCAAAAAAGAAAAAGTGCTTGAAATGAGCATTGAGGAACTTGACCTTTCTGTACGTTCTTATAACTGTTTAAAACGTGCCGGTATAAATACTGTAGAAGATTTGGCAAACAAGACAGAAGAAGAAATGATGAAAGTGAGAAACTTAGGACGCAAGTCTTTAGAAGAAGTGCTTAATAAAATGGCAGAGTTAGGCTTGGCTTTACGTCCAAGTGATGAATAATGTATTAATTGCTCAATGCTATAAAAATATAAAGAGGATATAAATATGTCTAAAGAATTTGTTTCTATAACACGAATAGATGACCTTTTTAAAGAGAATGACAATCAAAATACAAATATGGAAGAAAGTGACAAAACAAAAAATATGCTTGAAATGAGTATTGATGAATTGGATTTGACACTTCGTTCTTATATTTGTTTAAAACGTGCAGGTATTCACACAATAAAAGAGATAGTCAATAAAACAGAAAAGGAAATAATGCAAGTAAAGTATATGGAACAAAGATGTTTAGAAGATATTCAATATCAATTGGAAAAGGCGGGCTTGGCATTACGTCCAAGCGATGAATAATAGTATTCTGCAAAATTACGAAAAGGCGTAATACCAAAGAGTTGTTTTTTCGGGTTCAGTTTTGCAGGCGATAACAAGGAGGAAACAGATTATGCACGCATCTGGTTATAGAAAACTTGGACGCACATCATCACAAAGAAAAGCTCTTTTGAGAAACCAAGTAACAAATTTATTGTATCATGGTAAAATCAAAACAACAGAAACAAGAGCAAAAGAAGTGAGAAGAATTGCTGAAAAGCTCATTACATTGGCTGTAAAAGAAAAAGATAACTTTGAAGAAGTAGAAGTTATGGCAAAAGTTCCTAAAAAAGATGCCAATGGTAAAAGAGTAAAAGAAATCGTAGACGGTAAAAAAGTAACTGTTTATGAAGAAAAGAAAAAAACAATCAAAAAAGATAAACCATCTCGTTTGAATGCAAGACGTAAAATATTGAGTGAACTTTACCCAGTTACAGAAGTACCAAAAGATGGCAAAAAGAAAAGAAGTCTTACTAAAAAAGTAGATATGGCTGCAAAACTTTTTGACGAAATCGCACCTAAATATGCTGACCGTAAAGGTGGCTATACCAGAATCATTAAAATTGGTATGAGAAAAGGTGACGGCGCACCAGAAGTTATTATTGAATTAGTATAATGAAGAAACCCTAGCTTATTGCTGGGGTTTTTTGCTTTTAGGAGGAATGACAATGCAAAAACTAATTTGTTTCATACTATCATTTTGTATATTATGCAATATACCCATTATACAGATATTTGCAGAACAAAATACTATAAAATGGCATAATATTACATTAACACCATCTCCATATGCTGAACAGGATTTTGATAGAAGCAATGATGTGAAATTTTATACACAACATACTGTATATGGTAAAGATGTCAAAAGGATTGCATATATTATTGAAAATAATACAGAATTAGAAGTAAATTATGACTATCATGATGAATTAGAAGTGTTTTTAAATGGAGAATGGTATCAAATACCCCTTCAAAGGTATATAGATGATATAGCAATAACATTACGTGCAAATGGAAAAATAGGAGATGTATTTTACTGGGATGAAGAACAGTATCAGTTACCAGAGGGTAAATATCGTATTATAAAACAATTAAATGATTTTGTAGGTGGTGTAGCAGGAGAATTTGGAAAAAGAAGATATTATGCAGTGTTTGAAATAGGAGATTCCCGTTATACAAATGATATGCCTTATGGCTATGATAAATTGGAGAATTTACCCAAAGAATATACACAGCAAATAGCAATTAAAAATGATGATGTGGTATTGATAGAAGGGGGAAAATCAATAAATACAGGAAATATACAGTATTTTATAGAAGACGTTGCATTGGGTTTACCTTCCTTTTTGAGAATAACAAGATATTTAAAAAATGGTGATGTGTTAATAACAGATTTAGAGTATCGTAATCAAACAGGTGGTTTTGAATATGGATATTATTATACTTGCGACAGCACAAGAACACAAAATAATACTGGCATTACTACAGAAGTATATCCCTATATCATTACAGATGGGAATAATGCTTATTTGAGTAATTGGATAAGCTGGGAAAGTAAACAAAAGTATCAAGGAGAATCAGTAAAATATTTATTTTCAAAATCAAATGGACAGTCTGTAGAAAATGCTATAAAACAAATAGAATATAGTATGGAAAAACGCATGAATAGACAATTTGCAGAATATAAAATGGTAAAAAGAGGAAAAGAATATCATGATTGTGCTAACTATTATTTTAGAAAAGAAGAAGATACAGAATATATTTTGGAAATGGAAAGAAACAAAGGACGAAAAAATCCCCAAATTACAGATATAAAATGGTATGATGAAGGGAAGTTTTTGATAAATTTGATTTCAGATGATAGAGAACAGTACTATAATGTGTTGTATGATATACGTTATAAAAGTGTAACGGAATGTTAAAAAATTTTTGCGACTAGTAAAATAAAGTATTATTAGTCGCAAATTTTTTTAAGATATTGTATCATTACAATAAAATGTTTTTGTTTTTTCATTCCAATAAGGTATTTGAATAGTATCTGTGTGAATGTATAGCAAACCAATAAAATAACACTTCTATTGACAAGAGGGATATACTAAAGATAGAGGCGATAGAAATGTTACATA
>ERZ808044.1004-NODE-1004-length-19607-cov-3.963543_pt1 | contig 19607 bp, 18 predicted proteins | sample MGYA00380195_ERZ808044 | MGnify/ENA primary metagenome ERZ808044 (study PRJEB31490, sample SAMN06133423) | mouse gut metagenome | isolation source: Z7_2 | host: mice | place: China: Chengdu | collected 2015-05 ...
TCCAAGGGCCCTGTAAGCAATGCATCCTCCGGAATCGGCTGAGGCGCCATTCTGGGATAAATACAAGTACTTCCTAAAAAGAGAAGCTTTTTTACCTGATACTTATGGCAGCAGTCAATTACATTACACTGAATTTGAAGATTTTCATAGGCAAAATCCGCAGGTGTTGTGTTATTGGCATTGATTCCGCCTACTTTTGCCGCTGCAAGCACAACAATATCCGGCCTTTCCTCTTCAAAAAATTTTCTCACCATAGCCTGATCCTTCAAATCAAGCTCTTTGTGTGTCCTTCCAATAATATTTGTATATCCCTTTTCCCGCAAACTTCTTACAATCGCACTTCCCACTAGTCCTCTATGACCTGCCACATAAATTTTATCTGTTTTTTCCATAATTCGTCTTCCTTTCTTTCCTCTATTGCTTATCGTAAAATATTCAGGCCGCCCCATACTCACGGATGAATCCTGTCTATAAATCCCTCTTCTATTGTCTCTCCTCTGAAAATATCCTCTGCCTTAACCGGTGAAGCTGGAAAATCCTGATACCCGGTTCTATCTCCTTCCTTGGGATAATAAAAAGTATATCCATGAAGCACATAAGACTCTGTCTCAAAATTTTCATAATCTTTTTGACAAACCAAATATTTCAAAGTAGCACCTTGATAAATCTCTATACCAAATACACCAAATTTGTATATGCCAAACAAAAATAAAAGGATAAAATATATTTTAAACCTGTCCAGATGGGGACTAATTTTTAAATAAACGTTTCCCCATACAAGAACCGGAGACAACCATAAAAATACACACCCATACCGGATCAGCGGTGCGCTCAGCAGCCAAAAAAGAAAACAAATAGTTATTGTTCCTGCTATGTGCAGAAAATCTGTTATGTCTCTTTTCTTTTTTATGATTCCATAAGCAGCAGTCAATATAAACAAAATAATTCCGCTTATGGCAAAAACCAAAAACACTTTATTACTGCCATCCAGATTATCAATCCACTCTGGAAGCCATTTCACAAGTGGATCATTATATCTTGAAACATCGCTAAATCCACGCCCCCAGACTTGAATTTCCTTCGCATCATATTCAGCCATTCCCTTCGGAATTTTAAAATCAAAAGAAAATAAATCAATCAAAGTAAATGGATATATTAACCACCCTGACAGCATTACGTTTCGAATGAAAAAGGGAATTATGATCAATACACCAATGCTTAAAAACTTAATAATTTCTTTTCCTCTTTTTTCTTTTACCATCATCACCGCCGGCTTTATGGCCAACAATAAGATCAATGCTCCGGATAGTTTAACTGTCAAAACTGTCACACATAATAAGCTCAGCAATGCATATGGAAGATAAGACCTTTCCTTCTTTTCTATTAGCTCCAGCCACCTGATCACAATATACAGCACTAAAAGCACCATAAAATAATCAGATGCAGGCGACACAATTTCGTCAAAAACCATAAGCAAATAATAAATACTAATTATTCTGGCAAAATCAGAAAGTAACGGTTTTTTTTCTCTTTTCCCTGAAAACATTTCTGCGCAGACTAATGCCAAAAGATACGCCATAAACCCCGCGCAGCAATGAAAAGACTGCCCTCCCAAAAAGGACATGCTGTAAAGCGCCGAAAGACAAAATGCCGCACTATTATAAGCAAGCCTGCTGTGCAGATTGCCAAGCCCCAAAACCACTCCGTATTCCTCAATCCAGCGGATGCTCTGGGCATGGTAAAGACTTGTGTCATAATGAATAATACCTGTAGACGTGCCATAGGCAAACAATAATAAAAGTGCCACGGAAACTATAATCTTAGCCGGAGGAACAGTCAGCCTGAAAGTATGCAGATCCTCCAATATTTCTTTTCTCAATACCAGTATACACAAAACGCAGATAAGAAGCAGTACTATATTTGCCATCAATCCAACCCTGAAAAATATACTAAAAAGCTGGGCGTAAATTGTCACTGCTCCTATGCCGGCATATAAATAACTGGTTCTTTTTTCAAACTGAAATGTTTTCTTACCCGAAATAACCCTGATGCAGGCAAATCCCGTCACATAACAGGTAAACAGCATATACAGCCATATAAAAATGACAGATAGCATTTCGTTATCCTCTTATCGCAAAAGCAAACATTTATTTATTTTTCTGTGCCTTATATTCCTCGCAGCTCATTCCTGCAATTTCCTTAAGGTCATGATCCATCATCATAGCAACCAGACCTTCAAAATTTACCTTTCTCTTCCACCCAAGTACCTGCTCCGCCTTAGCCGGATTTCCCCAAAGAAATTCAACTTCTGCCGGACGGTAAAATTCAGGATTAACATCCACTAAAAGCCTGCCTGTTTCGCTGTCATAGCCCCTTTCATCAATGCCTGTACCTTCCCATCTGATGGTAATACCCAGCTTTTTAAAAGCAGCATCTACAAACTCTCTTACAGTATGTGTCTCATTGGTAGCAAGCACGTAGTCATCCGGTTTGTTCTGTTGCAGCATCCGCCACATTCCTTCCACATAATCGCCTGCAAACCCCCAGTCGCGCTTTGCATTCATATTGCCAAGGGATAGCTTTTCCTGCCTGCCTGCAATAATATTTGCAATGGCTAATGTAATCTTTCTTGTTACAAAATTTTCACCCCGCCTGGGCGATTCATGATTGAATAAAATCCCATTACATGCAAACATATTATAGGATTCCCTGTAGTTTACTGTGATCCAATAAGAATACAGCTTTGCTGCCCCATATGGACTCTTGGGATAAAAAGGAGTTGCTTCACTTTGAGGTGCTGTTTCAGGAAGTCCTCCAAAAAGCTCTGAAGTAGATGCCTGATAATATTTACAGTTTCCGCCGTTCACACGTATTGCTTCAAGTAGCTTTAATGTGCTTACCCCGGTTGCCTCTGCTGTATATTCCGGAACTTCAAAGGATATACCTACATGGGACTGTGCCGCCAAATTATAAACTTCCGTAGGGCGAATCTCTGCAATAAGGCGCATCAGATTGCTGGAATCTGTAGTATCTGCAAAATGGAGAAAAAATTTAACTTTATTGTATTTTGAGTTAATAATATGATCAATTCTAGACGTATTACTGGTACTATGCCTGCGGATTAATCCATGTACTTCATATCCCTTTTCCAATAAAAATTCCGCCAGATAAGAACCATCCTGACCTGTAATACCAGTAATTAAAGCTACATTCTGCATAATTTTCTCCTTTTCAACCATTTAAAATTTTTAAATAAATTTCATATCAAATAACATTTACAATTAACGCTATTATAATACCCAGAATAGCTCCCATTAAAACTTGCAGGGGCGTATGCCCTACCAGTTCCTTAAGCTTCGCTTCAGGACTGATCTGCTTGCCCATGTTAGTAAAAATTTCCATCATTTCATTTAATACCTGCCCTTGTTTTCCGGTCTCCCTTCGAACTCCCATTGCATCATACATGACAATGATTGCAAGCATAACAGAAATTGCAAATTCAAAACTTCCCCCGCCATATTTTATTCCTGCGGCTGTTGCCAATCCACAAACTGTTGCAGAATGACAGCTTGGCATTCCTCCACTCCCCACCATTCTTTCTGCCACAAAACGTTTGGTAAGGATGAAATGAATCAGGGTTTTAAGCACCTGTGCCACCAGCCATCCCAATGCTGCGGAAACAAAAACCTGATTATTAAGTAACTCTGCAATAAAGTCCATTTCTATCCTTTCATATAAACCTCAAGTGCGTCATGCCAGTCGGCAAATTTATAATCTGTAGTCAATTTTAACATATAATTTTCTAATATGGAGTAGGCCGGCCTGGGTGCTTTCGCACCAAACTCTTCGGTAGAAATCGTCTCAACCACTGTCTTTTTCCCTGCCATTTTAAATATTTCTTCAGCAAACGCTGCCCAGGAACAGCTTCCTTCACAGGTAGCATGAAAGATCCCATAATTTTCTGTAAATATAAGTTGTGCAATTGCAGCAGCAAGTTCTTTAGCACTGGTAGGACTTCCCACCTGATCGCCAACTACCCTGACTTTATCATTATTCTCAGAAAGGCGGAGCATTGTTTTCACAAAATTTTTGCCATCTCCATACAGCCAGGCTGTCCGCAATATAAAATATCTGTTTGCAAAATCCCTGACCATATTCTCACCAGCCAGCTTTGTCATCCCATATGCTCCCTGCGGGTCAGGTTTATCAAACTCCGTGTAAGGCTTATCAGCCTTGCCGTTAAATACATAATCTGTTGAAACATGTATCATCTTTGCACCTGTTTCAGAGGCCGCAATACTTAAATTTCTAGGCCCTATGGCATTAATCTTATATGCCTTGTCCCATTCATCCTCGCAGGCATCAACACCTGTATGAGCTGCACAGTTAATAATAGCATAAGGCTTCACCTGTCTTGCAAACTCCATTACCTTATCAATATTAGTAATGTCCAGCTCCTCCACATCCGTATTCACAAATTCAATTTCCGAATTATTTTGAAATTCCAAATTAACAGCACGCCCCAACTGTCCATTACAGCCAGTTACGATTATTTTTTTCATTAATAAATCTTCCTTTCACAGAATAATATATCCGTTTATTATTGTAACCTCTAATTTCGTTTTAGACAAGTATAAGATAACATTACTTATGCTTATCGTAATAATTTCTTAATATTTTAATCCAAGGTTTTACACAATTTGCTAGTGACGGTAAACAAGATATATGCTATAATAGCTATCGGTGATTTCTTTAAAAATCACCATTTTTATGAATGAAAGTGAGGAAATGCGATGAAAAGATTACAAGTTCTTTTTCTTGCAGCCTTATCTTCATCTCTTTTATTGTTTGGGTGCGGCAAGGATACTGATGATGCGGTAACCCCTGTTGTTAAGCCACTTACAGAAGAGCAGCCCCAAACCCAGGAAGAGACGGAAGATACGTCTGAGGAAACTGAAGATACGGATACGCCTCCTGCAGAAGGCATGGTCAGAAGCAGAATTACAAACGAATGGGTAAGCGAAGATGTTGCTAATACCCGTCCTATTGCAGTAATGATCCCTAATTCCAAAACCGCAAGTCATTATGGCCTTTCTCAGGCATCTGTTCTTTATGAGTGTAATGTAGAAGGCAGTATGACCAGATTAATGGCTGTTTTTGATGATTGGAAAAATTTTGAAAAATTGGGCAATATCAGAAGTTGTCGTGATTATTACGTATATTGGGCTTTTGAGTGGGATGCTATTTATATCCATTTTGGTGGTCCCTTTTATATTGATGATATTGTTGGCCGTACAGATACACAGAATATTAATTGTATCAGTTATGGAAATGCAACTTTTAGGGAAACAGCAAAAAATTCAACAGATAATGCGTTTACATCCGGCTCCAGAATTCTTGATGCCATGAATTACTATAATTATCCTTTGGAATACAGAGAGGGCTATGCAGACAAGCAGCATTACTTATTTGCATCCGATCAGGATCCTAACACCCTTGAACAATATTCTGACGCAATTACTGCCGGCAAAGTTGACATGTCTCCTGCTTATCCTGTTACTAACTGCTACTTCGTTTACAATGAAAGTACAGGATTATATGAAAGATTCCAGCACCTTTCCGGCGACAGTGATGGTCCTCACGTAGACTTGGCTAACAATGAGCAGCTTGCATTTAAAAACCTGCTGATTCAAAATACATATCATGAAGTCAGAGATCAGAAAGGTTATCTTGCCTTCCAGTGCCATGACACCACACGTGATGGCTGGTTCTTCACTAACGGAAAAGGCATTCATGTAACTTGGGAAAAGACTTCGGATTATGGTGCTACCAGATATTATGATGATGCCGGAAATGAAATTAAATTAAACACCGGTAAGACTATGGTATGTATTTTAGAAGATGGCGATTCTTTTACAGTAGATGGAAAGAGTATTAGTTCCAAATAGCTATTTTATATATTGTTATATGTTTAGGCCCCCTGGAATTTCCAGAGGGCCTTTTCAATATCCTTTACTTTCATGCAGGCTTGCTGCTTATATGTTATTTACACTCTAATCTGTTCAATGCAGAGAAAATTGCGCGCGCAGATGCTCTTGTAATGTTAGAGCTTACTCCAACGCCATAAGTTACCTTTCCACTATCTACATCCAGCATGTGAATATACGCAGCCGCCTGTGAATTAGAACCACTTTGAAGTGCATGCTCCTCGTAATCCAAAATTTTTATCTTTCTGTCCAACTCATGTCGAAGCCCTCTTTGGATCGCATCAATCGGTCCATTTCCCACAGCTTCAAAACGCTTTTCCTTTCCTGAATCCGTATAAACTACAATTACTCTTGTATCAAATTCTGATTTAACCTCATCGCTCAAATCGTCAACGCGAAGCTTACGGAAATGAATCGGCTCTTTTCTGTCCAAGTATTCCTTTCGAAATGCTTCCATAATCTGATCTGGCGATACTTCACCCTGCTTTTCAGAGATTGCCTGTATCACATCTGCAAATTCTCTATGCATACCCTTTGGAAGCTTGAACCCAAAATAAGTGTCCATGATAAATGCCACTCCACCTTTTCCCGATTGGGAATTAATGCGGACAATAGGCTCATATTCTCTTCCGATATCGGCGGGATCTATAGGCAAATAAGGTACCTGCCAATATTCATTATTTCTTTCCTTCATTGCTTTAACACCCTTATTGATGGCATCCTGATGCGATCCTGAAAAAGCAGTAAATACAAGCTTTCCTGCATAGGGGTGTCTGGGATGAATAGGAATTTTACAGCATCTTTCATATAATTCAATTATTTCATTCACTTTTTCAATATTCAGTTCAGGATCAATTCCCTGAGAAAACATATTATAAGCAACATTCAGCACATCCACATTTCCGGTTCTTTCACCATTTCCAAATAATGTGCCTTCTACCCTGTCTGCACCTGCCAGCATGGCGAGCTCTGTAGACGCAACTCCCGTTCCTCTGTCATTATGAGGATGCACGCTTAAGATAATGCTGTCCCGGTTTTTAAAATGAGTATTCATCCATTCAATCTGATCTGCATACACATTGGGCGTATTCATTTCCACTGTAGAAGGCAGATTAATAATCATGGGATTTTCTTTCGTCGGCCCCCAGGTATCCTGAACCGCTGTACAGATTTCAAGGGCAAAATCCAGTTCTGTTCCCGTAAAACTTTCTGGTGAATACTCCAAAATGATCTTCCCTGGAAATTTCTCTGCCCTCTCTTTTACCATTAAAGTACCCTGTACTGCAATATCTATAATTTCCTCCCTGCTCATTCCAAACACTACATCCCTTTGCAAAGTAGAGGTTGAATTATAAATATGTACAATCGCTTCCTTGCAGCCTTCAATTGACTCAAAAGTACGATCAATCAGCTCCTTGCGACACTGGGTAAGCACCTGAACACGCACCTGATCAGGTATCATTTTTCTTTCAACCAACTGCCTCAGAAAATCATATTCTATCTGGCTTGCGGCTGGAAATCCAATCTCAATTTCCTTAAACCCTAATTTAATAAGATATTGAAACATTTCAATTTTCTCACTTACCACCATAGGATCAATAAGTGCCTGATTTCCATCTCTTAAATCTACACTGCACCATATGGGCGCCTTTTCAATTTCTTTGTTTGGCCATTTTCTCTCTGGATAATCTATCACAGGGTTTTTCTTATACCGCTTATAATTTAGCATATCCTTTTCTCCTTTTAAACCATGAGTATTTTAGTATATACTCCTTAAATTAGCAAAAACCGGCCCTAAGTAAAATGGGGCCGGTTTAATTTTCCTATACTCTCCTGAGTCTAAACAAAGAACAGTTCACTTTTAACTGCCCTTATGTTTCATAAATGGCCCGCATAAAAGCGTGCCTTTGGGTCAGGTTATTCACCCAAACCATTTTCAATCGCTTTAACCAGAGTTCGAAGTGCCTCAACCTCATCTTCTCCCTCGCATACAAATTCAATTTCATCTCCACATTTAACACAGGCACCTAGAACACTTAGAACGCTTTTTGCATTTGCAGTATTATCCTTAAATGTAAAGGTTATCAATGACTTAAACTGCATTGCTTCCTTGCATAGGATGCCGGCGGGCCTTAAGTGAAGACCTGTTGGGTTCTTAATGACCACTTTCTGGCTAACCATTATATACAACTCCCTCCAATTCATTTTCTGTCTGATTCTCTCGCCCACAATACTCTTAATATACTATAACATTTTTCCCCATGTTTCTCAAGTGTAATTATTGAGTTCTGCACCTTCGTTGTAATAGTTCAGCCATGCCATTCGTAAGTTACCAGAAAATAGACTTTTCCTGACAAAATAATTGATTAGCTGAACTGTTATAACATAATATTTTGAATCAGCTCAGCCAGTTTTCTTGCTTCATCATCTATCATTTTCTGATCTTTGCCTTCGATCATAACGCGAACCAGCGGTTCAGTGCCGGAAGGACGGATCAGCACTCTTCCTTCGCCGGCAAATTTGTTCGTCAGCTTTTTAATTGCATCTGCAATTTCAGGATATTCCATGTACCTTTCTTTTTTATGATTTGGCACTTTAGCATTTACAAGCGCCTGAGGAAGTACCTCCATAACAGATGCAAGCTGCGATAAGGATTCTCCAGTTTCCACCATTACCTTTAGCAAATGTAGCGCGCTTAAAAGTCCGTCTCCTGTAGTGTTTTCTTTTAGAAAAATAATGTGTCCAGACTGTTCTCCTCCTAAGCTGGCACCAATTTCCTTCATTCTTTCAAGAACATATCGATCCCCTACCTTGGTCTGTTCTATATGAATGCCATTTTTTTCTCCCATAAGAAAGAAACCTAAATTGCTCATCACTGTTGCCACAATGGTATCATCAGCAAGTTCTCCATTTTCCTTCATGTGGTTTCCTACAATGGCCATAACCTGATCTCCGTCTACCACATTTCCCATCTCGTCTACCGCCATAAGCCTGTCAGCATCTCCGTCAAAAGCAAGACCGATATCTGCCTTTTCATATACCACTCTTGCCTTTAACTCTTCCATATGGGTAGAGCCACAATTGGCATTAATATTAGTTCCATCTGGCATATTGTGAATTGCTACTATGTTGGCGCCCAGCTCTTTAAGTGCTTCTACAGAGGTATAATAAGATGCTCCTTCTGCACAATCCACTACAATTTTCAATTTGGATAAATCTACATTGACAGCCTGAATAGAATGATTAATATATTCCTCCCTGGCGTCTGTACGATATTTGATTTTCCCAACATTAGCACCAATAGGAAATCTAATTCCATTCATATCATTTTTTATGATCTCTTCAATTTCATCCTCTAATGCATCTGGTAGTTTATATCCATTTCCATCAAAAAACTTTATACCATTAAATTCAACTGGATTATGCGAAGCTGAAATAACCACTCCAGCATCCACCTTATACTTTCTGGTAAGGTAAGCCACCGCCGGAGTTGGAATTACACCTACATAAACAGCATTCGCTCCTACAGAACAAATTCCAGCCATTAGTGCATTGGCAAGCATATCTCCTGAAATTCTGGTATCACATCCTACCATAATCGTTGGCCTGTGCATATTCTCTTTGGTAAGTACATACGCTCCCGCCTGCCCTAGCTGCATAGCAAGCAGCGGCGTCAGCTCATCATTTGCCACACCTCTGACTCCATCTGTACCAAATAATCTGCTCATAACAATTCCTCCATGTTCCTGTTTGAAAATTCCCTTTTACTAAGCTTCCTCTTTTTCTGAAATATGCAAGGTTACTACCACTGGTTCCCGTAAAGTTACATCATCAGGCAATCCAAAATTAACTTCCACCGTATAATATCCCGGCACCGGTTCCTCCATCCCCTGACTTCTCATCCACTCCTCTATATCAACTGTTCCAAATATACTGCTGGCCTGCAGACCTGCCACATCTCTGGAAAGCCCTGTCACTTCAATAATAAAGCTCTCCTCCAAACCTGAAATGCTGGCATTATATCCTTCCGGAAGATTAACTATCCTGACCTTTTCCTCCCGGATTTCCAATCTCTTGGATATTTCAGGCGCTATATAGACAGTAACTGTTTTTATCGCATCTTCTGTATTTGCAAGGAAAACACCGTCCGGAAGATACTTTCGAATATCAATCTCCGCCGCAAGATCTTCTGTTTGATTTGAAATATCTAATACTTCAGCAGGTATCTCAATTCCAGTAATATTTTTTAACACATTAGACTTACCTGCTATTTTAACGGTTTCTCCATTGCCATCAATTTCTCCAGTCGCACGATAGCCTGATGCCGCCTGCCCTGTAACACTATAGCTGACCGGAACATCAATTGTTTGCCAGATACTTACTTTAACTCCCACAGACTTAATGTTTTGAGTAACATTGCTTGTGTCTGACACCACGCGGTCTTCCGCATCATAAAAGACAATATCTGCATTTGTTACAATATCGCTGGTCATTCCTGTGACATTCACATCTACAGATGCTTTTACAATCTGATCAATTACCGATTGAGGACCTGATATCCTTACCAGATTCTGGTCAGTTGTAATATCTCCAGTGAGATATCCTTCCGGTACCTGTCCGGAAACAGTAGACTTAAGCGCCAAAGCCTTTGTCCTCTTGTTTTCAATGTTTAATTTTATAGTGTCAATATTCCCGGTAATGCTTGTGACTTTATCCCGATTTGCAATATTCGTTGTAAGCTTGATAGAAATTGTATCAAGACTACTCAATTCGGCAACATCTGCCGTTGCAATTACATTTTCCTCTTTTATTTCATTAAGAACAGTACGCGGTGCCCTGATCGTGACTCTGCCAACTACATCAGTACCCTCTAACACTTCATAAATCTGCCCTGATTCTGTAATCAACTCTGTATTTAAAAGCTTCACAGGTATATTATCATAAGTTTTTGTAGAAATTGGATTATTAATGCTGGTAACTACCATCCAAAGAATAATTGCCAAAAAAACAGATGCAATCTTTAACCCTATATTACGTGTTAATTTATTTTTCACCTTTAGACCGTCCCTTCCACAGAATTCTTTTACGGCTTTCTTCCTCCGGCTTATTCTGTATTGTTTTTAGTCTTTCTTTAAGGGTATCGCCACTTAGGTTTCTTTCTATTTTTCCATCATAAGCAACACTGATTTTACCTGTTTCTTCCGAAACGATTACCGTAAGGGAATCCGTTGCCTCAGATATCCCCACACCTGCCCTGTGTCTGGTTCCAAGTTCTTTACTAAGCTGCATGTTATCCGAAAGTGGAAGATAACATGTTGCAGATATAATCCTGTTTCCTCTAATAATTACCGCACCGTCATGAAGAGGTGTATTTTTTTCAAAAATATTGATAAGCAATTGACTGGTAACGATACCATCCACATCAATTCCTGTTCTTTCATATTCGGAAAGAGACTGGTTTTGCTCTATAACAATAAGGGCACCGGTCTTTACCTTGCCCATTTCCACACATGCCTTTGCTATTTCATTTATTGTTTTATCTGAAAATCTTCCTTCTCCCAGTCCTTTACTTACTTCAAAGGGAAAAATAGAAGTTATAATATTCTTTCTTCCCAGTTCCTCTACCGCTTTTCGAAGTTCTGGCTGGAGAATTACTATAATGGCTGTTACCGCAACGCCAAACATATTATTTACAATCCAAAGGATCGTATTCATTTCAAAATACTCAGCAATAAAAACGAATACTGCAATGACAAGTATTCCTTTAAGCAACGACCATGCCCTTGTATTTTTAACCCACACCAGAATATTATATATCAGAAATGATATGATCACAATTTCGACAATATCTGCCCATCTGACACCAGTAACCCGCGATAGATATAATTGAATAAATTCTAATCGTCCCATCTAGCCATTCCCTTTTTAATTTATTTCCATAAAACTCCCCTTTACTTTCGCGTCTGGCTTCCGCTATACTTTTTCTTGGGAGTATTTATTTTTTTAACTGTTTTAGACGGCATTGCAACCGTAATCTTAGGCACTGCTTTTACATAATAATAATACTCATCATCTTCAAACTGTACTTTTTCCACTCTGCTGTAGTCTACATGGAAGGCAAAAAACTCAACTACCTTCACAATAAGCGCTGAAATGATTGTGCCAAAAATAATTCCAACAATAGATACATTTGTGTCAAATATCATATCCCCTATCAAGAGAATTACAACATCTGTTATTGCGCCTGCAATAATGGCAATTGTCCATGCATGTTCTATGGAAAGACGCTTAATCGTGTAAACAAGAATAATCGTAACTGTAAATGCTGCAATTGTCAGAATCATAGCCTTATTATCGATAAATCCATCTATAATAAATCTAAATTTGGTTGTTAATTCCTCTGCCTCCATTCCAGAAAGTGCAGTAGCACTGTCGGCAAAATAGGAAATTAAATAACTTACCATTACACCACACCCTACAGAAATTGCTGATGCAGGTGTTCCCAAAAGTCCCATTGCCAATGGAATAACATATGGAATCTTTAAAACAAAGCATATTGGTGTGAGCAAAAGTACCAGTGTATCCTTTGGTGAAAATCGAAAGTACAATAGAAACATCACAAGAAAAATCACCAATGCAATTGCTGCACACTCAAGGGATAGTGCGTACAAATGTAACACAATAAAAGCCGCCGCCACAAAAATAATAAAATTCATTGGCATAAAAGAGCACATAAGCGCAATAATAAGCACAATCGATATATTGTCCAATCTATGCATATAGCCTATTTTACTGTTAATCATCATTAAAGAAATCAAAGCCAATATCATTTTTAAAAGCGGCTTTAAATATACTTCATATTTACTAATAAAAGTTTTAATATACTGTTTTACAACAAGTAAGGTTATCATATGGTCTTCCTCATTATTTATCATACATGCCTGCCAGTTTTTTAAGATTACTATAATAATTTCTTAAATTTTTTTTTGCTTTATTGTATTTGTACGTAAAAAGCACATATGTAATAACTCCGTATGCGCCTATTACACATAAATATAATGTTATAATATCTTTTCCAAAGCCCAGCAGATCCATCTTATAAATATTCTGCATCAATTCCTCAAAATTATAAAAAGCATAAACGCCAAACAGTGCAAAAAAAGAAATTGTTGCAGCAATTACTGACTTTAAAATCTGAAATCCAATATAATCGCCTTTAAAATAATTGACAATTGAAATATCCTTTTTACCTTCATTGGATTCGTAGGAAGCCAGTCTGGTCATAAGGATGACCTTTTCTTCATTAATCATAATTTTTAAAACCTTTTCTTTCCACGTACATAATAGGTCAGCCACATCCAGCACAAACTACAGAAAACGCATTTTGTCTCGTTCACTTTTACGCGGCGCAGGCTGTGGCGTCGGCTGCTTCGGCTTATCCAGCCCTGCAGCGTGTTTAAACCCACTGGCCATATCTGCTTTACATTTTTCACAAAAACGCCCTGATCGAATCATGGCCCCACATCCTTCACAAGCAATTCTAATTGGTGAATCATCTGCAAATTCCAGTCTTTCTTCTCTGATCCATTGCCGGATCTGATTATGCTCTACTTCACAGGCTTCAGAAACCTCTGTAATATCGGCCCCATGATGCTCACGTACATATTCTTTTACTTCATTAAACTTTGCTTCCTGATCTTCTTTACATCTAGGGCAAACCACTGGTCCCATAACATAATTGAACATTCTTCCACATTTCTTACAATTGCGTACATTCATAGTCATACCTCCCGCTTTTTTGCTTTAAATCCCCCTGCCAATTGTCAATGTCATAAAATATACTTTTGCAATACCTGCTTCATGCAGAATTTTCGTCATCGCATCTATGGTGCTGCCTGTAGTATAAATGTCATCTATAATAACAATCGTACTTAATTTTACATCATTTTTGTATATTTTAAAAGCCCTTTTCAAATTTTTCTCCCTTTCTAATTGATTGAGATTTTTTAAAGGACTTGTTCTGCCTTTTCTTTGTATCAACCGGGTATTCAAAGGAATACCCGAACATTTTGATAATTCTCTTGCAATTAGCTCTGCCTGATTATATCCCCTGCTTCGTTTCCTGGAGTGATGAATCGGCACGGGAACCAGTGCATCCGGACTAATCATGGAAAGCCAAAAAGCTTTTTCTCTATATAATTCTCTTCCGTAGAACTTTGCATATTCCATTCTTCCTGCATATTTAAACCGAAAGAGTGAATCCGCCATACTTCCATAGTCGTACAAGGCAGTACCCTGAACATATAAATGCTGCTTTTTTCCGCAGTCACCACAATATTCCTGCTCATCATTGCTTAGTTGCTTTCCGCACTTCATACAGAAAGGTTCTCTGATGTAAACAATTTTACTGCGGCACTTTTTGCATACGCCTTCTCCCATATTGCCTGTGATTTCATCACACACTACACATCTTTCCGGATATAACAAATTTAATAAAGTTTCCTTTACCTCCATTCAACCTCCGTTTCCTTGATTTCTACTATTCTGTCGCATAAACTGGTGTAGCGTTTATGCTGCTTTTCATTTTTTATCATCTCCTGTACAGTCTGCCTGCTTCCTAAAATAGTGACACATTTTCTTGCCCGTGTGACCGCTGTATATAGAAGATTCCTGTTAAAAAGCATTCTCGGCCCGGACAAAAGAGGAAGAATCACTGCCGGATATTCGCTTCCCTGTGATTTATGTATTGTCACAGCATAGGCGAGTTCTATCTCATCTAGGCTCGAAAAGGGATATTCAATTCTTTTATGCTCATCATATTCTACTGTAAGAAGCTGGGCGGTATGATCAATTTCCTGAACAATTCCCATATCGCCATTAAAAACACCCATTCCCTTGTCTATAGGTATACCATATCTGCTTACAATTTCCCAAGGAATCTGATAGTTGTTTTTGATCTGCATTACCTTGTCCCCTTCCCTAAAGAAACGTTCTCCTGACACATATTCTTTCTTTTGCTCAGAAGGCGGATTTAAATACTTCTGAAGGATGCTGTTCAAAGCTGCCGCTCCAAGATTCCCCTTTCTCATGGGAGTAAGCACCTGAATATCATATGAGGCAGCTTCCACATAAGAAGGCAGCTTCTCACGAATTAGCTGTATCATGTGCTTATATATTACGTTTACGTTGCCTCTCTCCAAAAAGAAAAAGTCTCTACTTTTATTATTTAATTCAATTGCTTCTCCCTTGTTAATTTTATGTGCATTTACTATAATGTCGCTTTCCCCCGCCTGCCTGAATATTCTTTTTAGAATTATTACTGGAAAAGCACTGCTCTCTATCAAGTCCTGTAATACCTGCCCCGGTCCCACACTTGGGAGCTGGTCCATATCCCCCACCATAATCAGCCGGGTTCCCACGCTGACAGCTTCTAAAAGTGCTTTAAATAAATAAATATCCACCATAGACATCTCATCAATAATGACCACATCAGCTTCAAGAGGATTTTCTTCATTCCTCTCAAACTGTGCACGTTTTCCTTCCTCCACAGCCCCATTTATTTCCAAAAGCCTGTGAATCGTACATGCCTCATACCCAGTAGCCTCTGTCATCCGCTTTGCTGCTCTTCCTGTAGGCGCTGCTAAAAGAATATCCATTCCTTCACCTTCAAAATAACGGATAATAGTGTTAATGGTGGTTGTTTTGCCTGTACCCGGCCCTCCTGACAAGATCATGAGACCGGACTTAACGCTCTGCAATACAGCCTGTTTCTGCAACTCATCAAGAGCAAGCCCCTGTTCCTGTTCCATTGCCTTAAGAAGCGTCCGTACCTTTTCTTCTTCCGAAGGAAGCAATTCTTCTTCCATAGATACATTCAGGTCATGCAGCATCCTTGCGCAATTCAACTCTGCATAATAGCTGGAAAGCGCATAGACTCTCTGCTCCTTTTCTTTTACTTTGATTACTATTTTTTTGTCCATAGCAAGATTGGAAAGATGAGGCGTAATCAATTCTGCATCCACTCCTAAAATTTCTTCCGTTCTTGCTTTAAGAATCTCAGTTGGAAGATACATGTGCCCCTCGGCAGATGCCTGCAAAAGAGTATAAAGAATACCGCTGCGTATCCGGTAGTCAGAATCTGTATGAATTCCTATTCTGGAAGCAATCTCGTCTGCAATTTTAAATCCCACTCCGTCAATGTCTTCCGCAAGTCTATAGGGATTTTCTTTCATAATCCCATAAAGTTCCATGCCATACTTGTTATAGATCTTCACCGCAAGCGTATTAGAAATGCCATACTTCTGCAAAAAAACAAAGGCTTCTCTCATATCTTTTTTTTCTATCATTTGAAGTGCAATTTCTCTCGCCTTTCGTTCACTGATTCCTTTAATCTCAGCCAGACGTTCCGGCTCTTCTTCTATAATTCTAAAAGTTTCCTTTCCAAATTTCCTGACAATCTTAGCTGCCAGTGCTTCCCCAATTCCTTTGATTGCACCTGAGCCTAAATAATGCTGCATGGAAACTTCATCCTCCGGCGTTACCACCTGACAGCTTTCCACCTTAAGCTGATGTCCATAAACCGGATGATCCACGAAACTTCCCTTTAATTCTAATGTTTCTCCTGCTTCTACGGAACGAAAATTTCCTACGCAGATCAGCTCTTCTCCCTCATACTCCAGTGACACTACCGCATATCCGTTTTCCTTATTCTGAAAGATAATATGATCCACGTAACCTGTAACTGTTTCCAAGAAAAATCCTCCTGTAAAAAAGCTGCCAAACAAAACGGTCATCCGTTTCATTTCAGCAGCCCCCTTATGCAATATGTAATCTTAAATTATAAACCATAATTCCGCTTCATTTGTTCATATAACATTTGTGCAAGACCTAAGCCCTGCGTCTCTGTAGAAGTAGCAGCCAATTCCTGAATTGCACTGTCCTTAAAATAATCTACCAGACCACTGCCTGAACTGCTGCTTTCTTCTGTTTTTAAGCAGTCTACCGTCTTTTGCATTTCCTTAAATACCTGTTCCAGAAAATAAGACTCAAACTGCTTGCATGCACTTAAAAGTTCATCATCCGTAGCTTTGGAATAATCCGTACCAGTAATTTCCTGTCTTAATTTTGATTCTGCCGTATTCTGGCTTTGTACATAATCTGTATATGCAGATGAAATTCCACCAAACTCCATATCAATCCCCTAGCCTTTCTCCTGCCAGTTATGAAACCTAATAAATAAAATCCCCCGTTAACGCTTCAGATTATTTGCAGTCTGCATCATTTCGTCTGAAGTGGTAATTGCCTTCGAATTCATTTCATAGGCACGCTGTGCAACAATCAGATTAACCATCTCATCTGCCACCTGTACACCAGAGCCTTCCAGATAACCCTGCACCACCTTGCTTCTGGTCACATTTCTATTGGTAGCTTCATTCAAAACTGTTCCACTGGCTTCTGTTTCCGCCCATAAGGTATTTCCCTGCCTCTCAAGTCCTCCAGGATTATTAAACTGATACAAGCCTATCGCCATTCCATTAATCGGCTGAGGGTTGTTATCAGCATCCGGATAGCAGACCTGGCCATCTCCGGTAATCGTAACCTTACTGGTAACATAACTTGGTGGAAGTGTAATAATTGCTCCCCTGGAGTTTAATACAGGCCGGCCATCCTGATCTGTCAGTATCATACCGCTGTTACCATTAGTAGCCCACGTAAAATCTCCGTTCCTTGTATAGTATGTATTTCCATCTTCACCCCGAACAGCAAAGAATCCAGCTCCTTCAATGGCAAATGAAGTAGTACTTTCAGAAGCCAAAAGACTTCCCTGCCTAAAAATAGAGTCTATGGAAGAATTCCTAACGCCAAGTCCTACCTGTGAACTTGTAGGTTTAGCCTCTCCGTTTGCTGATGTTGTAGCTGTCTGTAATGTCTGATAAAGCAGCGACTTAAACTGCGCTACCTGAGATTTATATCCCACCGTATTTACGTTAGCCAGATTATTTGCAATTGTATCCACATTTGTCTGTTGTGCATTCATACCTGTCGCTGCAGACCATAAACTTCTAACCATATCTTATCTCCTTAAATTTTACCAAGCTGATTTGCTGCAATTTCAAGTGTACTGTCGTAGGTAGTGATCACCTTTTGATTACTTTCATAAGCACGGGAAACTTCTATCATATTGACCATTTCCGTTACCACCGACATATTGGCTGCCTCCAGATATCCTGAGTAGACCTGCGCTTTTGCCGGTGCTTCCTCCGCTCCTTCTATAGGCTGAAAATAATTTTCACCGTATCTTTCCAGATAATTATAATCTTCAAAATCAGTTACCTGAATTGTTGCAACTACTCTTCCATTCTGAATAATTTCACCCTGTGTATTGATCACAGTTGTATCCAGTGGATCAATCTTTATAGGAGAACCATTTTCATCCAGAACGCTGTCGCCATCCCTAGTAACAAGCCTGCCATCCTGCGTCAATGCAAAATCACCGTCTCTGGTATATTTAACGGAGGTTTCTCCTGCTTTATTGGTAAACTCAACTGCAAAAAATCCCGAATCCGTAAGCGCCAGATCGAAAGTATTTCCTGTAGTCTTAAGAGGCCCCTGCGAAAAATCCGTATAGCCCTCTCCAATCTTAACCCCCGGATTATTCACTCCAATTCTTCTTGAAGTATGAAATCCTTCAGAAGTGTCCTTAATCTTGTATGCAAGAATGGAATCAAAAGACTGGCTTGTAGCTCCTTCCTTTTTAAATCCGGTGGTGTCCGCATTTGCAAGATTATTTGTAAGCACATCCATTCTGTGCTGCTGATGAATCATGCCTGTATAGGCAGTATACAATCCTTTAACCATAACTTACCCTTATCCTTTCCCCTTAAAAACAGTCTCCCTGACCCGCTTTAGTCTTCTTTATATCCGGCAAGGAATTCTACATATTTTCCAGTACCAACGGCAACTGCAGTCATTGGATCTTCCGCTGTCATTGTATTAATTCCTGTTTTCTCTATAATCAAATCCTCAAGTCCCCTAAGAAGGCTTCCGCCTCCTGTCAAAACAATCCCCCTGTCCGCAATATCCGCCGCTAACTCAGGAGGCGTCTTTTCAAGTACACTGTGTATCGTTTCAATAATTTGTGCAGTGGTTTCCTTAAGTGCCTCTTCTGTTTCTTCAGAAGATACCTTTATTGTTTTGGGAAGTCCAGTAACCAGATTTCGCCCCCGGACATCCATATAATCAACTTCAACACGTTTAAAAGCAGATCCTATTTTTATTTTAATATCCTCCGCCGTTCTTTCACCGATCAGCAGATTATGCTTCTTACGCATATACCTTACAAGGGCCTCATCAAAATCATCTCCTGCAATTTTAATGGAAGCGCTTACAACTGTTCCACCCAATGATATGACAGCAATGTCGGAAGTTCCTCCTCCAATATCCACAATCATATTACCACAGGGCTTGGAAATATCAATTCCTGCACCAATGGCGGCCGCAATAGGTTCCTCAATAATAGAAACCTCTCTTGCCCCTGCCTGAAGGGTTGCATCTTCAACGGCCTTTTTTTCAACTTCTGTTACACCGCTGGGTACGCAGACTGCGATTCTGGGTTTTCTA
>ERZ808044.1010-NODE-1010-length-19433-cov-4.684801_pt1 | contig 19433 bp, 18 predicted proteins | sample MGYA00380195_ERZ808044 | MGnify/ENA primary metagenome ERZ808044 (study PRJEB31490, sample SAMN06133423) | mouse gut metagenome | isolation source: Z7_2 | host: mice | place: China: Chengdu | collected 2015-05 ...
GAATAAGTATGCATCCAGGCCGTTGCATATACTGGGAGCATTTGGAATTTTATTTTGTCTGTTAGGGGGATTGTGTGGACTTTGGTCTGTCACTCTGTTTTTATTGGGATATAAGATGTCAGATAACATTATACCACCTATATTGACCGTGTTTTTTATGATTATGGGAGTGCTGATGTTTATCTTTGGCTTAATGAGTGAGATCATGATGAAGATATATTTTGGAACGCATGTAGACATGCCCTATAATATAAAAGAAATTGTGGAGAACACAGAAGAAAAGTGATATAGTGAGTAAGTACTGGTAGTTTGCCCGAATTCTGTGTTTACAGAGTGAGAAGATCCTTAAAGGAAACAAGTGATATCGGGAGGAGTCTGTCTTGAAAAAAATACTGATGGTTTGTTCTACATTGAATACAGGGGGCGCTCCGAAGATCATATCGAATGTTACAACCCACTTGCCGGATGGCTGGGATGCAGACATACTATTAAATTCAGATGAAAATATCGAATTCCCATATAAGGGAAATATTATTTCATTGAATATACCAGAACCTAAAAGTCGTACAAGCTTTGGTTATCAAGGCAGAGTTTTTTTGAAAAGGTGGAAGATAGTTTCTGAACTAAAAAAGAAAAATCATTATAAAGCCTGCATCAGTTTTATGGACAGCGCTAATGTTGCCTGCATTTTAAGTGGGAATAAATATTGTAAGAACATTGTCAATATAGTAAATAATATGTCAGCATCTGAACAAAACGATCTGCTTTATCGTTTTATTGTAAGCCCTTTGATTAGATTGTTATATAATAAAGCAGATAAAATTGTCGCTGTATCTGAAGATGTAAAATCGAATATGATTCAGGAATTTAAGATCAGACCGGATAAAATCGTAGCAATTTATTGCTCTATTGACAGGCAGGATATCAGTAGAAAAGCAAAGCAGAGTATACCAGATGATGAAGAAAGATGGTTTTCGCAAAAGAGAACGGTAATTACTGCCGGGCGTCTTGAAAAGCAAAAAGGGCAATGGCATTTGATTAGGGCATTTAGAAAAGTACTTGAGCACTTTCCGGATGCCAGACTGGTTATATTTGGAGGCGGAACATTAGAAGAATATCTTAAAGAAATGGTCAGAGAGTATAAGATGGAGGGATCTGTTCTTTTTATTGAATTCAGTAATAATTTGGATACGTATATTGCCAGGAGTGCGGTGTTTGTTCTTCCGTCTTTATACGAAGGAATGTCAGTTGCGGTTTTAGAGGCAATGGCTTGCGGGGTTCCGTGTGTTGTGGCAGATGGAGCGACGGGAGCCAGAGAACAGTTGGCGCCATCTTATCAAGGAAGGATTGAGGGGTATATGAAAGGTGAGTTTGGAATTATCACTGAAAAAAGCTCAGAAGAGATGCCAGAGTTTTCTGCTTCGCTAAGCAACAGCGAAGAGGCAATGGCAGACGCTGTCATGGAAGTGCTGAGGGATGATGAGGTGAGAAAATATTATGCAAAGCAGGCTCAGGATAGAAGCAAGGTATACGATATAGAACGCATCAGCATGCAATGGATGGAATTGATCAGTGGTAGAGAGGCAGAATAGATGATAAGTATTGTGGTTCCGTGCTATAATTGTGAGAAAACACTTGAAAGATGTGTGGACAGTATTCTTAAACAGACTTGTCAATGTTTTGAATTACTATTGGTAGATGACGGTTCTGTAGATAAAACATATGAAATATGTAAAGAAGCCGTCAGGAGTGATAAAAGAGTCAAAACATTTCACCAAAAGAACAGAGGGCTGATGAATGCCTGGAAAAGGGGAGTGGTAGAAGCCGCGGGTGAGTTCATTATATTCTGTGATTCGGATGACTATATCGATTCGGATTTAGTTGGATCTTTAGAAATAATACTGAATCGTTTCCGGGTGGATCTTATTCTATATGGAGCGAAATCAGAATATGAGGATGGTTCTGTAACATGTCAGGATAACCGACTTGAAGGAGGGTATTATACAAGAGAAGAAATTACACATTCGATACTGCCGTTTTATTTTTCTGATGGAAGAATGGAATCTGGAATGATTTTATCTTCCAGATGTACGAAGTTGTTCAGGCGTGAGCTGTTGATCAAGAATTTTGACTATCTCAGCGACAAAATACATGTAGGAGAGGACGGACTGACAACTTTTGCAGCGATCCTGTCTGCAGACAGCGTGTATTGCATGAAAGAATATTATCCTTATCATTATATGCGGAATGATGATTCCATGATCGGTAAATATGATGCGTTATTATTTCAGAAATTTTTAGATTTGAGAGAACAGATGTACCGGGTTGCGGATGTGTATAATTACGCCGAGACAAGCCAGATTGAGGCCGGATTTTTGTCAAATGTTCTTCTGTGTATGAAAAAGGAAATCTGCCGCAATAAAAAGAGCGGATATAAGGAAGTTAAAAAACAGCTGACAGTTATGAGGGAAAATGCCACCGTGGAGAGCGCTATCAGACTATGCAGCATAAAGAAATACGATTGGCCGAGTAAAATATTTGCATGGCTGATCATAAAGAGAAGATATTTCTCTGTGTGTATGATGACTTGGGCCGCAGAATGGATCGGTATGGGAAAGGCTTAGGGAGGAATTTGTGAAATGTTAAGTGATAAAAAGTTTAGTGCAGGCTTCGATAAGCTATATGTCATGGCCAGTGCTCTTTTTGCTGTATTTACAAGTGTACCATTGATATGGGCATGCAGATATGCCGTCCCCTCTGCAGATGATTTTTATGGCGCCAATAATATGAGAAATTTGATGATGGAAGGAAGGACACTCTTATCTGCTGCATGGGAAGAGACGATATATGTGTATCAAAATACGCAAGGGACGTTTACCGGAAATTTTGTTTACTATTTTTGTTCAGCGTTGATCCAGGCCGGACTATTCCGGACGCGGGTTGCACTGTTTATCATGACTGCGCTTTTTCTCGTTGCATTATATTTTAGTATTCATAGCATTATCTGCTATATTTTGCGTGGGGGGGGGGTATAAAATTGTTGTAAATTTGCTATATGGGTGTATTGTATTTGTCATTACGATCGGGCATAATGTGCATGAGATATTTTATTGGATATGTGGCGCTTGTATGTATACTGTTCCATTGATCTTTATGCTGGCAGGACTGGCGTTTGCGGTCAGAGGGGCAGCAAACAAGAGAAAAGCGGATATATTGTCGGCTATGATTCTTTGTGGCTTAGCCACGGGAGGAACATTGCCGGTAGCCGCATTCTGCAATGTAATCCTTCTTGGGATTGGTTTCTGGGAGTATGTTCACCGACGAAATTTCAAGATTCTTCCGGTTTTTCTATGCTCTATGGCAGGTGCGCTTATTAATTCCGCAGCGCCGGGGAATTTTGCAAGACAAGACAGGATCGGCGCCGAGCTGGATATCATTCTGGCGCTTAAAAATTCCGGCGGTGCAGTGTTGTCTGGGTTTAGAGATTTGATCAGAAACTCCCCGCTGCTCTTGATCGTAGCTATATGTGTTTTTATTGGAATTAGATGTTTGCGCATTAAGATATATGAAATACTTTATATAGTTGTTTATAGCATAATCGGCTTGCTTCTGATAGATTTCCCGGTGGTATTCGCATATGGAAACATCTATCTGGAACCAAGAGTGCTTTTTGTTCAGAATATGGCCATCGTTGCAGCAACAATGTCTTGCTCAGTGAGTATCGGACAAGCATTGGCTTGGTGTTTGCCAAGGGTACAGAACTTACAAAGAATATATGTCTTTGTCGGTGCAGCAGCCTGCTTGCTCACGGTGTTTCTTATAACTGGAGGCGGTTATGGAATAAATGACATTATGCCATTGGCGATTTATAAAAATATAGCCAATGGAAATATGAGGGAATTTGATGAAGCGCATAGAAAAATATTCCAGTTATTGGATGAGGCATCGGGGCAGGATGTGGTAATAGAGTATTACCCATCTGCTATGGGAATCTTACAGCCGATGAAGCTTCAGCAGTCAGCCGATTATTGGACCAATGTTGGTACAGCAAGGTGGTATGGATGCAATTCCATTATTTTGCAACAGTAGCTGTATTAGAACAGATTCAGGATCGATTCCTATAAAAGAGGTATGAAATGGAAAGTAAACAACAAATAAGAAATGACAGTACGATTCGGTTATTGGCAGTTGCTGTGTTGCAGAAATCTCACGGATATGAGCGTATAATAAAAGGATTTAAACGGTATTACCAAAGAGGAATGAGTAGAAAAATAGAATTTCACATTGTTGGCGATGGAAAGGAACTTGCCAAGTATAAGAGACTGGTGCGACAATATCATTTAGAGAATTATGTGTTGTTTCATGGGAGAAAAGAGGGAAGAGAACTTGATCGTATATATGATCATGCGGATCTTGCGTTAGGGGCTTTCGGATTATATAAAAGGGGAATTTATCAATCCAGTCTGCTAAAGATACGGGAATATTTAAGCAAAGGACTGCCAATCGTCTCGGGCTGCAGGGATGATGCCATTGTACAGGGATATAAGTATTATCTGGAGGTTCCAAACAACAGCATGATAATAGATTTAAAGGAACTGGTAGATTTTTACGAAGCTGTCTATGAGGCTGGTATGAGCCGGCGGCAGGTGCATGAAGAAATCCGCAAATATGCCTGTGAAAATATTGACATATCCATAACGATGATGCCGGTGGTTGCATATATTGCTGGTGGACTGTAAGTGTGAACAGAAGCCTATAAATCTTACAGAATATTTGATAAAGAGTAGCTTGTAGGAGTACAGCAATGAAGGATAAAAAAAGCGGATACTATATATATTATGAGACAAATCAGAAACTTGTGGGTGTTAATAAAAAGGTAGAAAACCAGATTAAAATGCTGAATCGTTATTTTGATTGTCAGGGTGTTATTATCTCAAAGGAAAAAGCAAATATTGCAAGGTCGATGTCATGGAGAATGCCGCTGGGTTCTTTTGGACGAAACTACGAGCAGGTTTTTGATATAGTTAAGTGCAAACCGGATTTTTTTTATATACGTTTCGTGCCGGTAGACAGGAGGTTTCTTAATTTTATAAAGAGTTTGCGGGAAAGATTTCCGGCATCAAAAATTCTTTTGGAAATTCCGACATATCCGTATAAAGGTGAATTGCTGGCCAGTTTATCAATGCTTCCGTTTTATTTTAAGGATCTATATTATCGAGATAGATTAAAGAACTATGTTGACAGAATTGTTACGCTTACGGAGGATAAGTACATTTTCGGAATACCTGCTATACGCATTATGAATGGTATTGTAGTAGAGGATATTAAAATGATCGGCGATCAAAATGTATCGGGGGGGGGGATAAACCTAATTGCGGTAGCATGTTTTCAGGTACACCATGGATATGAACGGCTTATTATGGGAATGAAGCAATATTATGAAGAGAATATAGAAAATAGAAGGCAGGTTTATCTTCACATGGTTGGGGATGGCTTGGAACTTGAAAAATATAAGAAATTAGTTTATCAACATAAGTTAGAAGAATATGTCATTTTCTATGGACAGCAGGGTGGGGAGAAGTTGGATGAGATTTATGACAGGATGGACGTTGCGTTAGGCAGCTTTGGATTTTATAAGATTGGCTTGGAGAAATCGAGTGTTCTTAAAGTTCGGGAGTATTTATCAAGAGGGCTTCCGATTGTTTCGGCGTGTCAGGAGGATGCCTTTGACGATGGGGTTCATGAGTTTTATCTTCGCATTGAGAACAATGATTCAGTGGTAGATATAGAGCAGATTGTGCATTTCTATACAAGATTGTTTTCAAATGGTGTATCAAGGTTGGAAATGGCAGAAAATATCAGAAGATTTGCAAGGGAAAAAGTGGATATGTCGGTGACAATGAAGCCTGTTATTGAGTATATCCTGGAAGCCGGGAATGATTGAAAATGAGATTCTCAATCTGGAAATTTATATACATGTAGTGATCAGTAGGAACGTTTAGGCTGCGTATCAGTATGTGTAATAAAATTGGTCAATGAGGTAAGCGATGAAAAAATGTATTATGCAGATTGTGGGAAATCGTCCGCAGTTTATCAAACTTGCACCGGTCTCAAAAGAGATAAGGAAACGGGGCTATGAAGAAGTTATCATTCATTCAGGACAACACTTTGATGAAAATATGTCAGATGTTTTTTTTAAGGAATTGAATATTCCGAAACCTGACAGAAATCTGCATATTTTCGGAGGAAGCCATGCTGAGATGACTGCAAAGATGATGATCGCAGTAGAAGATGTGCTATTGGAGTATATGCCGTTGCTGGTCATTGTCTATGGGGATACAAATACTACTCTGGCAGCGGCAATAGTCGTCAGGAAATTAAACATTCCGATCATGCATATAGAAGCAGGGCCAAGAACCGGCAATAAAAATAATCCAGAAGAAATAAACAGGGTGATTGTTGATCATATTTCGGAACTGCTTTGTGCGCCGGACAGGAGTTCTTATCAGAACCTGCTGGAAGAAGGACTGGCAGACAGAGCTTTTTTCGCAGGGGATGTTATGTATGATGTTTTTGTGCAGAATATGGAAAGGGTTTCTCCAGATAATATTTTGACAAAATATTATCTGGAGAAAGACCGATATATACTTATGACTTGGCACAGGCAGGAGAATACTACGGATATTGTAACGGTGCAGCGTATTGTAGAATTGCTTGAGCAGATAGAAGAAAAAATTGTCTGTCCATTACACCCAAGGACGAAAAAGGTTTTATTACAATTTGGATTATGGGAACGAATTCTTGCAATTCCTGATTTATATATCATTGACCCGATCGGTTATTTGGATATGGTTGCGTTGACAGCTAATTGCAGAATGACTTTAACAGACTCGGGCGGATTATCCAAAGAATCTTTTTTTGCGGGAGTCAGGTGTCTGTTTATGGTAGATTTGCGTGTATGGCCTGAACTGGAGGATAGCGGTTGGATTTGCCATATGTATGAAGATAACAAACGTAATATAGAGTATATCAAAGAGGTTTTTGCGGGTGAAACGCCCGATAATGTTAGACAAAATTTCTATGGTGATGGAAATGCAGCGGCAATTATTGTCGGTGAGATGGAGAAGAGATTCGGATTGAAAGGATGGCAGGAATGAAATATGCATTGATCGGCTGTGGAAGAATATCCCCCAATCATATAGTGGCAGCGCAGAAAAACCAACTGGAAATAGTAGCCTTATGTGACATAGCAGAGCATAATATGCGGGATAAAATAATTAAATTTAAATTACCCGGAACGGTTAAGTGTTACACCGACTACAAAGAGATGTTGAATAAAGAAAAACCGGAGCTTGTTGCAATTGCGACAGAGAGTGGCAAGCATGCGCAAATAGCGATTGACTGCATAACGCTTGGGCATGCAAACTTGATCATAGAGAAACCTATTGCGCTGTCTTTAGAAGATGTTGACCATATGATCGCAGCAGCGGAACGGGAAGGGGTTAAAGTATGCGCATGTCACCAGAACAGATTTAATAAGTCAATTCAAAAGATCCGTGAGGCCGTAGAAATGGAACGGTTCGGCAGGATGCTTCATGGAACTGCACATATTAGATGGGCCAGGGATTATGAATATTATGCGAGAGCAAAATGGCGTGGTACTTGGGAGCAGGATGGCGGTGCGCTGATGAATCAGTGTATTCATAATATCGATCTATTGCGCTGGATGATGGGAGACGAGATTGAGTGTGTTATGGGGATGACTGACCGCCTGAAACACGATTATATTGAAGCGGAAGATTTGGGTCTGGCATTGATCAAATTTAAAAATGGATCTTATGGGATGATCGAAGGAACAACAAATATATATCCTAAAAATTTGGAGGAGACGTTATATTTGTTTGGTGAGAAAGGAACTGTTAAGGCGGGTGGAACATCAGTTAATGTAATCGAGGAATGGCAATTTTCCGATATGTTAGATGATCCGGAAGAAGTTAAGCAGCAGTTTCATGAAAATCCGCCTAATGTATATGGTTATGGTCATATGCCGCTTTATGCGGATGTCATACAAGCGATAGAAGAAGGCAGACAACCTTATGTGGATGCATATGCAGGCAGGCGGGCGTTAGAACTGGTGCTTGCGATATATAAGTCGGCTGCTGAAGGGGATGTGGTTCGTTTACCGCTTGACAAATGTGATACAATAGACTTTAAGGGAAGGTTTTAAGTTAAAATGTCATATTTTGTACATGAGAGCAGTTATGTAGACGATAATGTTACGATTGGAAATAATACAAAGATATGGCATTTCTGTCATATACAGTCCGGGGCAGTGATTGGAGAAGAGTGTACCTTGGGGCAAAATGTCAATGTTTCTAATAATGTTATGATTGGAGATCATGTTAAGATTCAAAACAACGTTTCGGTTTATGAAGGTGTTATAATAGAGGACGGTGCTTTCCTGGGGCCCTCTTGTGTGTTTACCAATGATTTAACGCCGAGAGCGCGTCATCCAAAAGGCCGAAATGGATATAAGACATCTGTAGTTTGTGAGGGGGCCAGCATAGGAGCCAATGCCACAATTGTCTGTGGGAATAGAATCGGCAGATATGCAATGGTAGCTGCCGGGGCAGTGGTAACCAAGGATGTACCAGAATATGCTCTGGTGGCAGGAATACCAGCAAGAGTAGTTGGTAGAGTGGACAAATACGGGAATATTATTTCTAAAATAAAGGACAAATAAAAAGTGGAATTTAAAGGTTTGAAAGAACAGTACCACAGGAATCAGAAAGCTATTGATAAGGCCATTCAGAAGGTGTTGAATGATACAAATTTTATCAGTGGCAATCAGGTTAATGAGCTAGAAGAGGAGTTAGCCGCTTATGTCGGCGCGAAGAATTGTGTTACTTGCGCAAATGGTACAGATGCATTACAGTTAGCTTTGATGGTTTGGAATATAGGAGCCGGGGATGCAGTTTTTGTTCCGGATTTTACTTTTTTTTCTACGGCAGAGGTGGTTTCTTTGGTTGGAGCTACACCAATATTTGTTGATGTAGAGGAAGAAACATTTAATATTTCACCGAATTCTTTGAAGAGGGCTATAGTAGAGGTCGAGAAACAAGGGCAATTGCGCGCACGAGTAGTGATTTCGGTGGATTTATTTGGACAACCGGCTAATTATGATAAAATAAGACCTATTGTGAAGGAACATAAGCTGCTTCTGCTGGAAGATGCTGCGCAAGGATTTGGGGGGAGTATTCGGGGAAAGAGAGCCTGTACGTTTGGGGATATGGCAACGACATCGTTTTTCCCTGTAAAGCCGTTGGGATGTTATGGTGATGGAGGAGCTGTTTTTACGGACAATGATGATTGGGCAGAGCTCTTGCGGTCGTACCGTATACATGGTAAGGGGAATGATAAATATGACAATATCAGAATTGGCTTAAACTCTCGGCTTGATACTTTACAAGCTGCGGTATTGCAAGTAAAGTTAAATCTTTTTCGAGAATATGAATTGAATGCTGTGAATATTGTAGCTAAAAAATACGGAAAAGAGTTAAGCGATAGGATAAAAGTACCTGGAATTTTAGAAGGATATTTGTCTAGTTGGGCACAGTATACTATAAGACTTGAAAATGAAAATGTTAGAGATATGCTTCAAAGGCACTTGAAAGAAAATGAAGTGCCAAGTATGATTTATTATTTAAAACCGCTTCATGAGCAAAAGGCCTTTGAAAAGTATAAATTTTTACCTGCAAGTGTAAATAATACTACAGAGTGTTGCATGACAGTTTTATCATTACCAATGCATCCCTATGTAAGTGAAAGTGATTTGAGAAAAGTGAATAAAATAGTAGAAAACAGTTTGAATCGTGTTAGAAGAAACATGCGATGAAAGGCATTGGAGGGAATAAAAATATAGCATGATAATACACATTATTCAGGATTCAGTATACGCAAATGATTTTATTAGATTTTTAGGAACATATTATTGTAAAGAGGATCATTTTGTTTATGTTATAGAGAGGAAAGAACATCATGTAGAAGAAAATGGGAATAATTGCCCTTGGCAGTATTTTCACAATAAAGATATTTTTGCTTTTAATAGAAAAGCAAGAAAAGCCGACAAGGTGATTATTCATGGATTATTTGATACGATATTATTTATTTGGCTTTTTTTTCACTTATTCAATATGAGAAAAATAGTAATCAGTATTTGGGGAGGTGATTTGTATATTCATAAAAAGCTGATAGAAGATACTGATACGACTTTAAGAAGTAAAATGTTTGATCTTGTACGTGGTATGATTTTTAAAAGGACGCCTTTATTTTTAAATGATATGGCGGAGGACTATGATTTATTAAAAGAATGGTATCATGTTAGAGGCAGGTCTATTCATATCATTTACCCAGCTTCGGTTGATATGGAATTTTTGGAAAGGGCTATAGCAGAAAAACATAACAATCAGGATAAAGTTGTCATTTTGCTGGGGAATAGCGCTACTGAATCTAATATGCATATAGAAGCATTTAATTTACTAAAAAAATTTGAGAATGAAAACATAGAAATATATTGTCCATTATCCTATGGCGATATAAATTATAGAGAAAAGGTAATTCAAACTGGTAAAGAGATTTTTGGGGATAAGTTTATTGCAGTTGTAGATTTTATGAAACCGGAAGAGTACTGTAAGCTGTTGGCATCTGTTGACGTTGCAGTTTTCAATAATGATAGGCAGCAAGCTATGGGGAATATTGCAATGCTGGCTTATCTTGGAAGCAAAATGTACCTGAGAAATGATACAACAATGTGGGAGCAATATGTAAAAAAAGGACAGTGTGGTTTTCACTGTGTTTTGGATATTGACAAAATTACTTTTGAGGAATTTAGCTATAATTCAAATGAAGACCAAATTAAGAATAAAAAATATTTTAGTCGATTGTGGGATGTAGAATATTTAAAGAATATGTGGGATAAAGCCTTTGAGAAAAATATTTAATTGAAATAAATGTCGAAAGAAAATTCTTTAAAAGGAGAATTGAAATGCCTTTTTTCAGTATTGTTGTACCTGTATATAATTGTGAGAAGTATATCAAACAATGTATACAATCAGTAGTTGATCAAACTTATTCATCATGGGAGCTGATTTTAGTTGATGATGGATCGACGGATGCCAGTGGCAATATATGTGACGAATTTTATAGTGATTCACGCATTAATGTAATACATCAGGAAAATGTTGGAGAACTTTATAGCAGGCAGAATGGTATTGCAATTGCAAGTGGCGAATATGTATTAGGACTGGATGCGGATGATTATTTGGACTTAAATTGTTTGGAAGTCATTAAGAAAAAAATAGATGAAACAGGAAGCGATTTGATTTTTTATAGTTATCGTTTATTTGGGAGCTGCGAGGGGGATGCCAGGTGCTCATTAGAAGCTGGAAAAGAGTATTCAAAAAAAGAAATTCTGGAAGTAGTTGTTAAAGAAACCAATCATAGCTTATGTAATAAGGCAATTAAGTTAAGTAAGGTAAAGAAGGCTTTGAGCCCAAAGGTAATTGGGCCAAGATTTTCGGCGGATTATACTCTAATTGTACCTATATTATGCAATATTGATACAGGTTTTGTGATAGAAGATGTACTATATAATTATCGTATTTATGATAATAGCATATCACATTCCTATAGGGTTCAGCATATTTTTGACCTTGGTGATGTAACAAAGTTTGTTATTCATAAATTAGAAAGTTCGTCATTAATGGATGCACATATGGGAAAATTAATATATTTTTCATATTTAAAAATGATAAGCTTTAGGATTTTTGAAGTATTTGCAAATAAGAGCATTACAAAAAATGATTGCAGAAATATTCATAAGTCTGATGTATATATTAATTCAAAGCAAGAGGAGTCATTGAAAAATTTTAGTTTTTTTACTCTTTTGGGGTTGAAATTGTTTCGTTATAGGATGTACTGGATATTAAGCTTACTTTTAAAGATTCGGAAGTCTGGTTATTGCAAAGGATAATAAAGATATGTTAAAATTGCTTGCAGATAATGGAGAAAAAGTAAATGGATTTAATAACGGTCATTATACCGGTATATAATATTGAGAATTATCTGGAAAAATGTGTCTATTCTGTGATGAACCAGACCTATAGGAATTTACAGATTATATTGGTTGATGATGGTTCCGTAGATTCTTCCGGTAAAATATGTGATGAGTTAGCGTTGAAGGATCAAAGAATTCAAGTAATTCATAAAGAAAATGGTGGACCATCAGATGCACGAAATACAGGGATAAATCTGGCAGAAGGAAAGTATATAGGGTTTGTTGATGGAGATGATTATATTGACAATGACATGTATGAGGCCTTGTACACAGCAATCTGTAAAACCCATGCAGATATTGCTTCATGCGGAATCCATCAAAGTTCTATCTATGGTGATGTGATAAAATGCAGCAAGGAAGTTCAGGTACTGGACAGGCTGCAGGCATATGCAACTTTTTTTATGCAGAATGATGCTATAGACTGCTCAAGCTGTAATAAATTGTTTAAAAAAACAATATTTGAAACTTTGAGATTTAAGAAAGGAATTCAGAGTGAAGATCTTGAATTTCTTTATCGCGCTTTTGACATGATAAAGTTGCTGGTATGTATTGATGAAGTTAAGTATCATTATATATATAGAGAGGGGAGTAGATCTGGAAAGCCTCTTAATGAAAATAGCATGGCTACAATAAAAATCTTTGATGATATGATGCTTTTTATTTCTGAAAAATATCCATCTGTAGTAAGCCAAGGGTATGCTTATCAGCTTCAATGGTTATTGAATTTGTTGGGAGGGGCATATGGTGTAGAAGATAAGAAAAAAAGAAAGTCCTTCGTGCAAATTTTAAATAGAAAAATATTTCAGAATGCACGTAATTATTGGAGAAATTCTTATATTTATATAGGAAATTATATTTTATTTATTGGCGCTTTTTTTCATATGTATTTGCCAACTACATGGTTACTTAAAGAGAGCGTAAAAATATATCATTTTATGAAAGGCAAAAAGCAGCTATGAACTTATATATTGAAGAATTAAAAAGAGCACTTGATCATGTAGAAATAATTACTTCCAATGCAGTAAATTTGGACTACACAGAAGGTATTTGTAAGCTTGTCCAAGTATTTGCAGAATACAAAAAAAGCAAGAAAAATGTGTACTTTTGTGGTAATGGCGGAAGCGCAGGAATTTCTCAGCATATGACAGCAGATTTTTTTAAAAACGGAGGTATTCTGACACACAGTCTATATGAACAGGCTACACTAACCTGCTTATCAAATGATTTATCATATGAGTATGTTTTTTCGAAACAATTGGAGCTTATGGCGAAGGAAGGAGAATTGCTGGTGGCAATAAGCAGTTCTGGTGAGTCTGAGAATATTGTCAAAGCGATTGAGGCGATTCGAAAAATCAACGGGAAAGTAATAACCTTAACTGGATTCGACGAAAATAACCGTATTCGGAAAATGGGAGATATTAATATTTATATACCAAAGAAGCATTATGGCATTGTAGAATCTATTCATACTATTATTTTGCAGCAAATCGTAGATCATATTGTTGATGAGGATGGAGTGGCTTTAAAGTTATTAATATGAGGAATACAGGATGGACAAACAAAAAATTAAACAGGCTGTGATATTGGCAGGTGGATTGGGAAAACGATTGCAGCCTTTTACGGATAACAATCCTAAGCCAATGTATCCTGTAAATGGAAAACCATTTATAGGATATCTGATAGAACAGGTAAAACAATTTGGCATAAATAATATTTTATTGTTATTGGGCTACATGCCGGAAAAGATAACTGAATATTTAAAAGATGGAAAAGATTATGGTGTTTCTATTTCTTATGACATAACCCCAGTAGAATTTAATACAGGAGATAGAATTTTTCATGCAAAAGAAAGGCTGAATGATGATTTTCTGTTAATGTACTGTGATAATTATTGTCCGATAGATTATAGGAAATTGGAAGATGACTTTTATAACAACAATGCCCTGATACAAGTAAGCGTATATGAAAATAAAGACAATTACACAAAAAATAATATGTTGTTGGAGGAAAATGGTAAAGTACTAGTTTATGACAAAAAAAGAGTTATGTCTGGGTTGCAGGGGGTTGATATTGGATATGCAATTATAAAAAAGAAAATACTAGATATGGTTACATGTGAAAATCAAAATTTTGAAAGCGTTGCTTATCCTTATGCAGTGAGACAAAACCAAATGTTTGCAACAGTGACAAAACATCGATATTATTCTGTTGGCTCATGGGAAAGGATTGAGTTAACAAAGAAATTTTTTGAGGATATACCTACGGTATTCATTGACAGAGATGGAACAATCAATGAAAGACCGCCTAAAGCATGTTATGTTGAAAATGAACAACAGTTTGTTTGGCTGAAGGGGGCTAAAGAAGCGATTGAATTATTAAATAAAAATGGCTACCGGGTACTTATGGTAACGAATCAGCCGGGGATTGCACGTGGAAAATTGTCGTTAGAAAAACTTAATAAAATTCATGATAAAATGGAACGGGAATTAGATGAGGTAGGTGCTCACATTGATAAAATCTATTTTTGCCCCCATAATTGGGATGAAGGATGTGAGTGTCGTAAACCCAAACCCGGAATGCTGTATCAGGCCCAAAAAGAATACAATTTAAATCTCACAAAATGTATTTTGATAGGGGATGATGAAAGAGATATAGAAGCTGGGGAAGCAGCAGGCTGCATAACCTATATGGTAACAGAAGATAGAAACATATTGGAAATTGTAAAGGAACTGGTTAAAAAAGAATGATTATTTCGAAAACACCGCTTAGGGCTTCCTTTTTTGGAGGAGGCACAGATTTTAAAGATTATTATGAAAATAGTAAATATGGGTATGGCTCTGTGATAAGTACCGCACTGAATATGTATGTTTATATTATGGTATGTAAGCGCTTTGACAGTAAGATACGTGTTTGCTATACGAAGAATGAGTTTGTAAATTCAGTTGATGAAATACAACATAATATTATCAGGGAAGCATTGAAAATAGTAGGAATCGAAAACGGGATAGATATTGTCTATTCGGCAGATATTCCATTAAGCTCTGCTGGTGTGGGGTTGGCGTCTTCAAGTGCATTGGCAGTAGGTGTACTTAATGCATTATATGCCTATAAAGGTGAATATGCATCACCAGAGAAATTGGCCAGAATGGCTTGTGAAATAGAAATTAATCGCTTGGGAAATCCCATTGGAATTCAAGATCAATATGCATGTTCTTATGGCGGCATTCGTGTTTACAAATTTTGGGCAGATGGGAAAGTAACAGCAACTCCGCTGGGAGTGCCATTAGAAAATATTAAAAAGCTAAAAGAACATTTAATGTTGTATTATACCGGATTGACCAGAATATCTTCAGAAATCCTATCCGAACAGAAAGAAAAAATTGCAGATAAAGGTTCTGTTTTAGATCAAATGCTTGAAATGGTGAATATATCGGTACAAGCATTGCAGCATGGCGAAATGGAAAAGTGGGGAGAATTGCTAAACGATGCATGGGAGAAGAAAAAAAGTCTCGCCACGAAAATCACAAATCCAGAGATTAATGAAATGTACGAAAAAGCAAAACGGGCTGGCGCATCAGGTGGGAAAATATTAGGGGCAGGCGGCGGCGGCTTTTTATTGCTATATGTTCCATCAGGGAAAAGAGATTCGGTAGAAGAAGAAATGAAAGATTATAAAAAAGTGGAATTTAATTTTGAAAATGAAGGCAGCCGGATTATTTTTATGGAGGATAATCGTGAATAGACTAATTATTTTTGGAGCAGGTCCGACAGGTGTAAGAACGTATAGTGAGCTGAAAGATAAAAACGAAATAATTGCCTTTTTTGATAATGATGAAGAAAAGACTGGGAGTACTGTTGATGGTGTTCCGGTATACAAACTGACAAAAAATACATTAGAGAATTTAGATTTTGATCAGATCGTGATTGCTTCTGTGTATGGAAAATGGGAAATAAAAAAACAATTACAAGAGTTGAATGTTGCTGATGAAAAAATAGAATTTCACGCCCAAAGGCCAGATATACTTTCCCCTTTTCTTAAAAACCTGGCGCAGGAATTTAATGAAGAAAAAATTATAGGAGATTGTGCGGAAGTAGGGGTATTCAGAGGGGAAAGTGCCCGGAAAATAAACGATTACTTTTCAGACCGCAGGTTGCATCTTTATGATACTTTTGAAGGGTTTTCGGCAAAAGATACCGAAATAGAACATCAATTTGGAAGAAAAAATGTTAAAGAAGGTCAATTTAAAGATACATCTATAGATATTGTCATGCAGGATATGAAATATCCCCAACAAATAATTATTCATAAAGGGTATTTTCCAGATACGGCACAAAACTTGAGTGAAAAATTTTGCTTTGTCAGAATAGACCTGGATTTATATGAACCTACAAGAGCAGCGCTAGAAATATTTGAACCTTTAATGGTACAGGGGGGCATTATTTTAGTGCATGATTATTTTGGTGAGCAATATCCGGGAATTAGAAAAGTAGTGAAACAATTTATGCATAATCACCCTTCATTAAGCAAGCTGCCTATTGGGGATTTAATGACAATTGCAATTGTAGGATTCTGACACAAGGAGATAAGAATGTGATTTCAATAATTATGCTAACACATAATCGAAAATGCTATGTTGAGCAAATGGTAGAAGATGTGTTAGAGCAAAGTTATAAAAATTTTGAATATATAATTGTAAATAATGGAAGTACAGATGATACTGATTTAATTTTGAATAAATATGCACAGTTGGATCATAGAATTAAAGTTGTAACGCTCAATGAACCTGTATCTATAGGTGAAGGAAGAAATATTGGGCTTAGCTATGCCGGAGGAGAGTTTATTTCCTATATAGATGATGATGATCGAATTGAAAAAAATTATCTTGAATTTTTATATAAACTTATTACAGACACAGATGCAGATATAGCAATGTGCGGCTGTGATGAATTTCGGGGAGATGTTATCTCGCCGCAATGTGTATTTAATGAGAGGCTGGAATTAACAGGCGAGGAAGCTGTTTTGTTACTTCTTGAAAGGAAAAAGATCCGGGCAGGCATGCCCACAAAGCTATTTCGAAAAGATATATTACTAAATTATCCCTTTGTTGAAGATTGTAAGTCAGAAGATGCGCATACAGCATATAAATATTTTGCAAGTGCGAAAAAGGTAATTATACATGGATTGCCCAATTATCATATTCGCCGACATAATGAGAATAATTCAAGTTTTACAAGTGATTTTAGTAAATGGACACAAGATTTGTTAAATGAATATCTGCAATTGTACAAGGAAAGAACTTGTTATTTGATAGATAAATTTCCAGAGCATGAAGCTTTTTTCAGATATACAGAGTTATCTTTTAAATTGTCAATGTGCGATAAAATCATTACCAATTCTTTGTCTGATTGTGAAAAAGAACTTGATGAAATGCTTTGGGATTTAAAAAACAACAAGGATGAACTGATAAATAGTATATACTTAAAGCAAGATGAAAAAGAAAAGTTGAAAAAAATAGTAACTGCGTAGCATGAAAGGTTGATGAAAGAGGATAATAATTGATATGGAAAAAGTAATGCCATCATTTGATAAAAATAGGCAGAAGCTTGGGGAGATTTTGCCATTAAGCACACCATTTACTGTAATTATAGATACAAGTGAAAGGTGCAATTTTCAATGTTCATATTGCTATAGAAGTAATACAAAGAACAAAGAGAATTGGGGATATGCAAAAAGAAATGATTTAATAACTTGGGAAATTTTTGAGAAGGCAGTGGCACAAATTAAGGAATTCCCTGAGGAAGTAAGGCAAATTTCACTATCAAATCATGGAGAGCCTTTATGTAATAGAAAAATACCGCAAATGGTACGATATATAAAAGAGAATGGAATTAAAAGCAGAATTTCAATTCATACAAATGCCTCATTGCTTGACGAGGACTATATAACGGAATTGGCAGAAGCAGACATTGACAGAATAGTAGTTTCATTGCAAGGACTATCGACGGAAAAGTATGCAAAAATTTGCAGGGCGGCTGTTGACTTTGAGCAGTTATATGCTAATCTGTCAAAGCTGTATAAAAGAAAAAAGCATACGCAGGTTTACGTGAAAATTATGAATTGTGCGTTAGATGATGGGGAAGAGGAGAAGTTTTATAATTTGTTTACGCCAATTTGTGATAGGGCATTTGTTGAGCAGGAAGTTCCGATTTGGAAAGGGGAAGAGAAAGATGCTAAATCTATATCAAATAAGTATGGAGACACTTTTGCTATGCAGCAGTGCTGTCCCCTTATTTTTCATACGATTGTAATTGCAACGAATGGCGATGTTTACCCCTGCACACAACTGTTAAGAGAAGAAATATTAGGAAATATAAATGAAAAAAGTTTGTGGGAAATATGGAATGGAAGTCAAAGAACGGAACTCTTAAAACGTCAGTGTGAATTGAATAACCCCCAAATATGCGATGATTGTTATATTAGACAAAATTCAATTTATTCAGAAGAAGATATGATTGATGAATATCGCGAAAAGATATTAGCAAGAATGAAAAAAGGCCTTTAAGAACGAAATAGCCATAGGAGGAAAACCAATATGGGCAACGAGATAAAAAATTTTGCTTGGCCGATTACAGCTATAAGCAAGGAAAATTATGCAGCAATAATGGAGTGCATTAATGAACATAAAGAGCTGTTTGTTAATAGAACTATTCTTATATTTGGCGCCGGTATAAGAGGAGCTGAAATTGCAGTGATATTGGAGAACGAAGGGTATAATAATATACTATTTACGGATAACAATTCTGAAAAATGGGGAGGCGTAATTGACAAATATGCAATTATTAATGTAGAAGATGCCCTTAGTAAAAGAGACGAGGTAGTGTATTTGGTATCTGTTGAAGAAGGAGAGCCTATCTGCAAACAGTTAATGGGATATGGTTTGAAAAGGGACATTGATTTTTTCTTTCCAAAACCTGATTTGTATCAAAGATTTATTAACGAATTTGAACGAAATATGCAAAATGAAATACTTGTTATGGGCGATTGCATGTTTGAAGTGGTATCATTTGATGATAGCAAAAAGGATTCTTTAACAGAGATAATGCAGCAGAAATTAGGATATGAAAATGTTAAGCATTTAACGATGCATGGAATGGGATTGCCGACATTTTACCATATGCTAAAAGGCCAGTTGAATAATGGAATGAAACCAAGTGTATTTGTTGTAATGCTTAATTTTGAAACACTAACAGGAAAGCAGCATTTGTTGCCACGGTCACAGCATACAGAATTAGTAAAAAAGGTGGTTGAGTTATCAAG
>ERZ808044.1012-NODE-1012-length-19426-cov-7.333557_pt1 | contig 19426 bp, 16 predicted proteins | sample MGYA00380195_ERZ808044 | MGnify/ENA primary metagenome ERZ808044 (study PRJEB31490, sample SAMN06133423) | mouse gut metagenome | isolation source: Z7_2 | host: mice | place: China: Chengdu | collected 2015-05 ...
GCTCTCAAACTCTCACTCGCTTTTTGAAAAAAGCGAGGCAAAAACTTTATTATATGCTAACACAATGATAACAAAAATAATGAGCAACATCCGAACGCATATTCAAAAGTTTTTTGTCCAACTTTTTTACAAAAAAGTTGGTGGGTGTGGGTGAAACCCACAAATAAAAAATATATTGTTAGAGATGTGGGACGCTGTTCCACACCCTGCAAGCCTTTAAAAAGGCTTGAGCCAAACTTTCTATTATGCTAACGCAATGATAACGAAAACAATGAGCAACGTCCGAGCGCATATTCAAAAGTTTTTTGTTCAACTTTTTTACAAAAAAGTTGGTGGGGTGCTGAACGTCCAGTGGACGTTCGTCTAGCACCGACCGGAGCGAAGCGTAGACTGGGTAAAACCTACAAAAAAGACTTTATTGACAGACTGTACAGCCTATATTAGGGGCTGTGGTGATATCATTACAAAGTAAACAAATATTAAAAAAATAACTTTAATAAAGGCATGAACATTCTTGTCATTCATACCCTCTATTTTTTTATTTTAGCGCAATAATTGCTGCCATATTTCCTCTGTTATTTCCCATTACTCTATGAGAATAAAATAAATCTGTATGACACATTGTACAAATTTTAGATAATTCAATATTTTGTTCTTTTATACCACAATCCATTAATATGCGTTTATTTGTTTCCCATAAATCAATTTTGTATTTTCCTTTTACAATATCATTTTTAATTACATCATTTGCAAAATACAATTTTTGACGAAATTCCTCTACAACAGGTGTATCCACTTGGAAACAGCATTGACCTATTGATGGTCCAATACCTGCTATAATATCGCTAGGATTTGTACCATAACATTCTGTCATTTTTTCAATAGCCTTTTTTGCAATGCCATTTACACTACCTCTCCACCCTGCATGAACAGCTCCTATTGCTTTTTTATTGACATCTAAAAGTAATATCGGTGTGCAATCCGCAGAAAATGCAGTTAGTTGTATTCCTGGAATATTTGTAATCAATCCATCTGTATCTTTAATGATGCTTTTTTTGTTTACGCCCATACCTCTGTGTTGTTCTGTTACGGCAAGTATGTTTGTTGTATGTGTTTGATGACAAAGTACAAAACTGTTTTTATCAAAACCAATTGCATTACAAACAATATCATAATTTTGTAATACTTTTTCTCTTTGTTCTCCTCTTGTAAAACTCATGTTTAATTCTGCATAAACACCTTCACTTACACCACCTAATCGTGTGGTAATACAATGCTTTACCATATTTGTTTTTTCTAAATTTTGAAAAGTAATATATTTCAAATTATTTTTTTGTTGTATCATATTATTTTTCTCCTATTCTTCCCCAAAAGCATTTTGTATGTAACGAAAAAAATATTTGCCTTGTTTTACTAAAATTTCTGCTATATCAAAATGAATATTTAATGAAGTAATATTGTTTTCTGATATATAATATTTTGCTGTTTCAATAATTCTTTTTCGCTTTAATGGTGTTACTGCTTCATAAGGCTGACCATACATTTCTGTTTGACGTAATTTCACTTCTGTAAATACTAAGCAATCCTCTTTTTGTGCTATAATGTCAATTTCACCAGAACTTCGACGAAAATTTCTTTCTAATATCGTATATCCCATTTTTTTCATTTCTTGTACAGTTAATGATTCTCCTTTATTGCCCTTTTGTCTATTTCTTGATTTTACAGTTTTCTTTTTTTCAGAAAGTATATTTGTTATAAATGTTTTTCTATGTATAGGGCAAATACCATATTTTTTGATGGTATTAATGTGTTCTTCTGAACCATATCCTTTATTTTTTTCAAAAGCATATTGAGGATACAATTTTGAAAATTCTTTCATCATATTATCTCTTGTTACTTTTGCTACAATGCTGGCAGCAGCAATGGAAATACTTTTTCCATCTCCTCCTATTATTCCTTTTTGCTTTATAGTAATATTAGGAATATGAAGGGCATCTACTAATATAAATTCTGGTAAAATAGAAAGTTGATAAATTGCTTGTTTCATTGCTTCATATGTTGCTTGCAATATATTGATGCTATCAATTCTTTCTGCTGATACTATGCCTATACCATAACTAATTGCTTTTTCACATATCACATGATATAGTTCTTCTCTTTTTTTTTCTGAAAGTTTTTTAGAATCATTTATATACTCTATTTTGCAATTTTCAGGTAGTATTACAGCAGCTGTTACGACAGGACCAGCAAGAGGACCTCTACCTACTTCATCAATTCCTGCTACAATATGATAACCTTTTTGATAACATTCTCTTTCAAACAATAATATAGATTCTAAACGGGATTGTTCTTTTTGATATGCATCTACTTTTTTTTGATAACAATGAATAATATTTTGTACACCTTTTCTTTCATCAGAAATATATTCTTGTATCAAATCATTTAATTGCTGAAAGGAAGCATATGAAAATTTTAATTTAATATTGTTTATTGTTTCCATATTAATTTCCCCTTTATTATACATAGTTAAAATTAGCTATTCAGCTTGTCAAAAAAGTGTTTTATAATCAATTTGACAAAAGTCAGAAGTTTCTGGGGGAACTTTTTTCACTTGTGAAAAGTTCCCCCAAGCCCCTTCAAAAACACGCTTACAAGCATAAAAGACCGTGGGGTTTCACCCCACTTCCCCACTCGCTTTTAAAAAAGCGAGGCAAAACTTTAAAAGGAAAACTTCGTTTTCCTATTTGCAAACAGAAGTTTATTGACAGACTGCATAGTTAAAATTAACTATTATTTTAGTATTTATCTATTAATATAAATACACAGCATATCTTTGTCAATTCTTTTAGTATAATAGGGAGTGGCTAAACAAGTATTTTTTTAAGAGAGGAAACTTTTTTCACTTGTGAAAAGTTCCCTCAGAGGACAAAATCCGCTTGTCTACGCTCCGCTTCGGTCGGTGCAAAACGTCCACTGAACGTTTTGTACCCCTTCAAAAACACGTTTGGAAACATAAAAACAAGTCATTAAGGCTCTGCCTCAAATTCCGCAAGCCTTTGAAAAGGCTTGACCTAAACTTTTATTTTGTTTTCTTTACTAAATAAAAATTATTTTTAAATCTGCTCTTTTTGGATACTCCCAGTATAATAATATTGAATGAACGATACTTTTCATTATATTGTTTGTAGTGATAATTTATATCATTTTGTTAAAGAACCCACTTTTCCATATAGAAAAATGGGTTCTTTAACAAAATATAGTATTATTTTAAGTTTTCTGGATTTAATACTTCTAATTCAGGTAAAACAAATATACCATCTTTTCTAATTAAAATATCGTCAAAATAAATTTCGCCACCACCATATTCAGGTGTCATAATTAGCACTAAATCCCAATGTATAGCAGATTTGTTTCCATTTGGAGCATCATCATAGCAATTTCCTGGTGTAAAGTGTATACTTCCCATAATTTTTTCATCAAAAAGTATATTTGTCATAGGTTTTGTGATATAAGGATTAACACCTATGGCAAATTCACCTATATATTTTGCGCCTTCATCTGTATTGAATATTTTTTCAAGACGCTGTTTATCATTACCATCAAAATCTACAATTTTACCGTTTTCAAATGTAAGTTTTACATTTTGAAATATAAAACTATTGTATTCTGAAGGAGTATTATAGGTAATTGTACCATTAACAGAATTTTTAACAGGTGCTGTATATACCTCACCATCTGGAATATTACAACGTCCAGCACATTTTACAGCTGGAATATCTTTTATAGAAAATGTTAAATCAGTATCTTTTGCTACAATTCTAACTTTATCTGTTTGATTCATCAGTTTTACTAAATTTTCCATAGCTTTAGACATTTTATCATAATTCAAATTACAAACATCAAAATAAAAATTTTCAAATGCTTCTAAACTAGTACGTGCCGATTGTGCCATAGAATTTGCAGGATAACGAAGTACAACCCATTTTGTATGAGGTACACGAATGTCGTGATGTACAGGACTGGTATATAATCTTGTGTGAAGTGATAATTTATCATTTGGTACATCAGATTGTTCTGCTAAATTATCTTCGCCACGTATGCCAATATAAGCATCCATTTGTTTCATACGCATACTATCTACTTCAGCCATTAATTTTTGTTGTTCTGCTGTTGCACCAAGCAATAATTCTCTTTCTATGCTGTTTGTATTTAATTCCACAAAAGGAATTGCTTCTACAGCATAGATTTCTTTTATCAATGCTTTTACAAGGGGAATAGGGTGTATACCATTACAACTGATAAGCACTTTTTCCCCTTTTTGTAACTGGCAGGAATGATGTACTAATTGTTTTGCTAATGTTTTAATTCTTTCGTCCATGTTTTATAACTCCTTTTCTTTAATAAACGATATTGCAAGTCTTTATTTAAGACATTGCTTTTATTACTTTTAGTTAGTATTTTACAATTATATCAAAAAATACAAAAAAGTAAATTTTTTAAAACAATATAAAACAGAAAATAATTTATTGCATTATACAAAACACTTCTATATAATAGAATAGATGTATAATGATGTAGTAAGTATTTAAAAATATGTGTAATGTGTAAAATGAGGAGGAACAAAGAAATGAGAGTTGCAATCCCAACAGAAAATGGCATGGTTTATCAACATTTTGGTCATGCTCCAGAATTTACTATTTATGAGGTAGAAACAGAATTGATAAAAAATAAAGAATTTGTTTCAACAGATGGTTCTGGACATGAAGCATTAGCAGATTTTTTAACAGTACATTCTGTAAATGTTGTGATATGCGGTAATATTGGAAGTGGAGCAAAAAATGCACTTCGTGAAAAAAGAATAGAATTAATTCCTGGTGTTGTTGGAACAGCAGATGATATGATTGTAAAGTATTTAAGCGGTGAACAAATGGGTAATCCAGATACAGAATGTACTCACCATCATGACGACGCTCATGAATGTGGTGACGGCGACCATCAATGCGGAAGCTGTGGACAACATTAATAGGAATAGAGGATAGTGATATGGGGCATATTTTAAATAGTATATTTCCAGATTTATATATAAAATCTGTTTACGAATTGCCTTTAGAAACACTGAAAAGTAAAGGAATACGAGGATTGATATTTGACATTGATAATACTATTGCACCTTATGATGTGGCAGAACCAGATGAGGCATTAGTAGAATTATTTACAATGTTAAAAAAACAAGGATTTCGTATTTGTATATTATCAAATAATAATAAAAAAAGGGTAACATTGTTTAATCAAAAATTAAAAGTTTTAGCCATACACAAAGCAGGAAAACCAGGTATTAAAAAATTAAGAAAGGCAATTTCTGCTATGAAATTGACAGAACTAGAAACTGCAATGGTGGGTGACCAGGTGTTTACAGATATGTGGTGTGGTCATAATGCAGGATTGTACTGTATTATGACAGCCCCTATTTGTAATCGTGACCAGTTTGTAACAAAAATAAAAAGAGGACTAGAAAGACAAGTTATGAAAATTTATTTTAAACAATTAAAACAATAAAAAAGTTACAAAATCTTATTTTTTTATTGAAAAAAGAATTGTTTTCCAGTAAAATAATAGGAGATTTGTTTAAATAGATTTTGTGAATACTATAACAAAATCTTTATAATTATGAGGAGGAAAATACATGATTTCAGCAGGTGAATTTAGAAACGGCGTAACAATAGAATATGAGGGCGATATATTTATTATTTTGGAATTTCAGCATGTAAAGCCTGGTAAAGGCGCCGCTTTTGTTCGTACTAAAATCAAAAATCTCAAAACAGGAAGTGTAGTAGAAAAAACATTCCGTCCAACAGAAAAAATGCCTAGAGCGCATATTGACAGACAAGATATGCAATATCTTTACAGTGACGGAGATTTATTCCACTTTATGAATGTGGAAACATTTGACCAAATTGCAGTAAATGCGCAAGATGTTGGTGATACATTAAAATTTGTTAAAGAAAATGAAATGGTAAAAATACTTTCTTATGAAGGACAAGTGTTTGGTATTGAACCACCATTATTTGTAGAATTAGAAATTACAGATACAGAGCCAGGATTTGCAGGAAATACTGCACAGGGTGCAACAAAACCAGCTGTTGTAGAAACAGGTGCAACTGTACAAGTACCTTTGTTTATTAATCAAAATGAAATAATTAAAATTGATACTCGTACAGGAGAATATTTAGGTAGAGCAAAAGAATAATATAAAAGTGTTATGTTTTGCATATATTAAGTTAAAAATAGTATTGATAAAAGTGATTGTGATAAGGGAGGCTGTAATATGGAATATTTTGAAAAGAAAATTACCTATTTGCGAGGACTTTGTGACGGCAGCGGCTATCCCCAAGACAGCAAAGAAGGTAAAATTTTTCATGGTATATTAGATGTATTAGATGATATTGCCTTTATGCTGGAAAGTTATATGGAAGATGAAGATGATTTTGATGAAATGTTGTATGATGACAGCGAAGAACCAAGTTATCGATATTCTTTTATCTGCCCAAACTGTGGTAATGAAATTGAAGTAGATGAACAAACAATGGAAAATGAACAAGAAATTGTTTGTCCAGAATGTGGCAATACAATACCTGTTGGGACAGCAGATGTAGATGAATTAAAATTTTAATCCATATCAATAAATTCTCACCTATATATTATATGGGTGAGAATTTGTGTTTTATTCATAATAAAGAAATTCAATTTGGGATTTCTTTTTTTATTGTTTATATTATGTAAATTATACAAAAAATATTATATTTTGTCATATTTGTAAAATTGCTATTTATTATTATTTTCAGTATAATATTTGTTAAAGTTGTAAAATGGAATAATGATAAAATAAGGAGTGTAATAAATATGAAGGCATTGATTACAGGTGCAAGCTCTGGTATTGGCAGAGATATTGCATATTTATTGAGCAAAAGGGGTTATGATTTAATTATTGCATCTAGAAATACAAAAAAAATGGAACAGGTACAAAAAAAATTAGATACTCATGTAGAAATTGTAACAGTAGACTTATCTAATATAGAAGATTGTTATAAATTATATCATACTGTAAAAGAACAAGATATTGATATAGTAATCAATAATGCAGGATTTGGAGCATTCGGAAATTTTTGGGATATTCCTTTACAAAAAGAATTGAATATGATTGACTTAAATATTAAAGCAGTTCATATATTAACGAAGTTATTTGTAAATTATTTTAGAAAAAAAAATAAGGGTTATATCATGAATGTAGCGTCTTCAGCGGCATTTTTGCCTGGACCTCTTATGGCAACATATTATGCAACAAAAGCATATGTATTACGAATGACAGAAGCAATTTATAAAGAACTACAAAAAGAAAACAGTAATGTAAAAATATCTGTGCTTTGTCCTGGACCTGTAGATACAGCATTTAATAAAAGGGCAAATGTTTCATTTAGTTTAAAGGGAATGAACAGTAAAGATGTTTCAAAATATGCAATAAATAAAATGTTTGAAGGCAAAATGATAATTATACCTGGAATAGTTATGAAAATTGCTTATATAGGAGAAAAATTTTTACCAGAAAAGATATTATTAAATTGTGCGTACCATTTTCAAAGTAAGAAAGGATAATTGATATGTCTAAAATATTAGTATTGGCAGAAAAGCCTTCTGTGGGAAAAGAATTAGCAAGAGTACTGCAATGCAAAAAAAGTGCAGGAGGATATATAGAAGGAGATAAATATATTGTTACATGGGCATTAGGACATTTGGTTACACTCGCTGAACCAGAAGCATATGGAGAACAGTATAAACAATGGAATATGGAAACATTGCCTATGATTCCATCAAAAATGAAATTAAAAGTCATACCAGAAACGGCAAAACAATTTGCAGTAGTCAAAAAATTACTGCAAAGCAATGAAATTTCTTCATTAATTATTGCAACAGATTCTGGAAGAGAGGGAGAACTTGTTGCAAGATGGATATTGGAAAAAGTATCTTTTCAAAAACCCATACAAAGACTTTGGATATCTTCCCAAACAGATAAAGCGATTAAAGAAGGTTTTTCAAAATTGAAAGAAGGAAAACAATATTTGCATTTATATCATTCTGCACAAGCAAGAGCGGAAGCCGATTGGATTGTAGGATTAAATGTAACAAGAGCATTAACTTGTAAATATAATGCTCAGCTTTCAGCAGGACGTGTGCAAACACCAACACTTGCTATAATTGCACAAAGAGAACAGGAAATTAAAAATTTTATTCCTAAAGATTATTATATTGTTCGTGCCGATTTAGGTAAATTTTTTGTTACTTATCAAGATGATAAAAAACAAACAAATATTTTTGATAAACAAAAGGCACAAAGTATAATAGGAAAAATAAAAGATAATCGCTTTACTATTCAAAAAATCAATAAAACAAAAAAAGTAATTGTTCCTCCTATGCTTTATGATTTGACAGAATTACAAAGAGATGCAAACAAGTTATATGATATGTCACCTAAAGAAACATTGAATGTTATGCAAAATTTATATGAAAAACATAAAGCATTAACATATCCTCGAACCGATTCTCGATATATAACAGATGATATTGTACCAACATTAACAGACAGATTAAAAGCGGTAGCAAAAGGAGATTTTACACAATTTGTATCTGAAATTATAAAAAATAAAAAAAGTATTGCAAAAGTATGTGTGAATAATAATAAAGTTTCTGACCATCATGCCATTATTCCGACAGAGCAATCTGCAAATATTTTATCTATGACTACAGCAGAAAAAAGAATTTATATGCTTGTAGTAAAAAGATTTTTGACTTGTTTTTATGACAACTATGTTTATGAAAATATAAAAGCAACACTGGAATGTATGGGAGAAACGTTTATCGCATCTGGAAATTCTATAATAGAAAAAGGCTGGAAAGTAGTTACAAGCAATGTAACAGAGCAAGAGGAAGAAGAACAGCAAAATTTACCTCATTTAAAAGAAGGAGAAAGCTATATTTGTAATACAACACAACTAAAACAAATGAAAACAACGCCTCCACCAAGATATACAGAGGCGACACTTCTTTCTGCTATGGAAAACCCTTCTAAATTTTTAAAAGATAATGCTATGAAAGAATATATAGGTGGAGGACTAGGAACACCCGCAACAAGAGCAGACATTATTGAAAAGTTATTTTCTTCATTTTATATTGAAAAGAAAGGAACATCTCTTTATATTACATCAAAAGGTATGCAACTTGTAAGTTTAGTGCCTTCTGATTTAAAAGAACCTCTTTTAACGGCAAAATGGGAGAAAGAATTAGAGGCAATTAGTAAGGGAAAACAGAAAAAAAATCAATTTATGGAGGAAATTAAACAATATACTTATGAATTAATAAAAGATGTAAAAAACAGTACAGAGCAATATAGACATGATAATTTAACAAGAACAAAATGCCCAGTATGTGGTAAACCCATGCTTGCTGTAAATGGTAAAAAAGGTAAAATGTTAGTATGTCAAGATAGAGAATGTGGAGAACGTATTCACATAAGTAGAGCAACAAATATGAGATGTCCTAATTGCCATAAACGCATGGAGTTGTTTGGAGATGGTGATAAAAAAACATATGTATGTGTTTGTGGTTTTAGAGAAAAAGCAGATGCACTGCACAAAAAAATATCAGAACAAAAAGGCGCTTCTAAAAGTACAATACAAAATTATATGAAAAAACAAAAAAGAGAACAAAAAGAAGAACAAAAAGAACTGAGTGCTTTTGGTAAGGCATTGTTGGAAGCACTGAAAGAATAGATTTTATGTTTTATTTAATGAATATCAAATGTAGGTAATTTATAATAAAGTTAATATATTTTTGAGTTGAATTTTTAGCATTTCTAATCATTCAATATTCGTATGCATGAAAATACCAAAATTTGAAATATTTTAAAGAAGGAGGGAATATATGCTATTAAAGGAAAAATATAAAGGTAATCAAAAAATAATACTATTTTTTATAGAGATAATAGAACGATACCAACATGACAAAGTGGGAAAGTCAGCAGCAGCATTGACATATTATTTGATATTTGCATTATTTCCTTTTTTACTTTTTATAAGTACATTGTTAGGTTTTTTAAATATTCCTATGGTGTCGCTATCTGGGCATTTATCACAATTTTTACCAGAAGATATGATAATGCTTTTAAATGTATGTATTGCACAGGTAACAGAAAATAGAAGTAGTACTGTGTTAGCATTTTCGTTGATTATTTCATTGTGGTCGCCTATAAGAGCCGTCAATGCTTTAATGGACGCTATTAATGTGGCATATAGAGGAAATCCCAGAAAATCAGCTATAAAATATAAAATATTTACATTAGGTTATATGCTTTTAGTAATTATATTTATATTGGTTGCACTTTTTATTGTGGTAATAGGAGAAAATGTATTACAATGGATAGGAAATTATTTTCCTTTTATGATACCAAATCAGCTCATTTTATTATGGAGCAAATTGCGTTTTTTGCCATTAGCAATGATACTTTTTTGTGTATTGTCGTCACTGTATTATGTTTCTCCTAGTGAAAGACCAAAAAGAAAATATGTATTTCCAGGTGCCTTTATATCTTTATTATCATGGCTTGCCTTTTCAATAGGATTTGCTTATTATGTAGATAATATGGCAAATTATTCTGTAGTATATGGTTCTATTGGTGCAATTATTATATTATTGATGTGGTTTTATTTTAGTGCCATTACAATATTGATGGGAGCAGAATGTAATCATGCTTTATTATGTGTCTATGGCAAAAAAGAAAAAGAGTAGGAGGGAAACATCATTGAAAACGGTATATTTAATAAAACGATTTATGCCTTATTTCAAAAAATATAAATGGGTACTATTGCTGGACTTATTTTGTGCAACACTGACGTGTATTTGCGAAATGGTATTACCTTTAATAGTACGGTATATTACAAATACAGCATTATCAGATATGGCAAAATTAAGTATCAATATTGTTTTGCAGTTAGGGTTATTTTATATGATATTAAGAATAATCGATACAGCTGCAAACTATTTTATGCAGTATACAGGACATATTATGGGAGCAAAAATTGAAACAAATATGAGGAGTGATTTATTTGCTCATTTGCAGAAATTATCGTTTTCTTATTATGATGAAACAAAAATCGGTCAGATTATGGCGAGAATGACAAGTGATTTATTTGATGTAACAGAATTTGCACATCATTGTCCAGAAGAATATTATATTGCTTTTATCAAAATAGTAGTGTCTTTTATAATACTTTGTCATGCAAATGTTGCATTAACATTGATAATATTTGCAATTATTCCCGTTATGCTGTTTTTTTCTATGACATTTAATGAGCGTATGAAAAAAGCATTTCAAAAATCAAGATTTCAGATAGGGGAAATTAACGCTAGAACAGAAGACAGTCTTTTAGGAATTAGAGTAGTAAAATCATTTGCAAATGAAGAAATAGAAAAACAAAAATTTGAAAAGGGAAATCAATATTTTTTGGAAGTAAAAAAAGAAATGTATAGAGCAATGGCAGGTTTTCAAAGTACTACAAGACTTTTTGATGGTATTATGTATGTTGCTGTATTGGTAATAGGTACAATGTTTATGATACAGCATAAAATATCATCGGGGGATTTGGTAGCATATTTATTATATATTACAACATTATTGACAACAGTAAGAAGAATTGTTGAATTTACAGAGCAGTTTCAAAGGGGAATGACAGGTATTGAAAGATTTTTGGAAGTAATGAATGTGCCTGTAGAAATACAGGATAATAGTACTGCACAAGAATTATATGATGTAAAAGGAGATATACAATTTGATGATGTTACATTTCGATATGAGGAGGAGGAACATACCATACTTTCTCATGTAAATATTCATATTAAAAAAGGGGAAACTGTGGCACTAGTAGGTCCTTCCGGAAGTGGAAAAAGTACCATGTGTAGTTTAATTCCTCGTTTTTATGATGTAACAGAGGGTAGTATTAAAATTGATGGAAAAGATATAAAAGATGTTTCTTTGCTTTCTTTGCGTTCTCAAATAGGTATTGTACAACAAGATGTTTATTTGTTTTCGGGTACTGTGGGTGAAAATATTGCTTATGGTAAACCAAATGCTACACAGCAGGAAATTGAATATGCCGCAAAAAAAGCAGGAGCACACGAATTTATACAATCATTAGCACAAGGATATGATACTTATGTAGGAGAAAGAGGAATCAAGCTTTCTGGAGGACAAAAGCAAAGAATTAGTATTGCAAGGGTATTTTTAAAAAATCCTCCTATATTGATATTAGATGAGGCAACATCTGCTTTAGATAATGAAAGTGAGAAAATTGTACAAAAATCATTAGAAGAACTAGCGAAAGGAAGAACAACAATAACTATTGCACATAGATTGACTACAGTAAGAGATGCAAAAAAAATATTGGTATTAACGGAAAAGGGTATTGAGGAACAGGGCAGCCATGAAGAATTGATTCAAAAAGGTGGAATTTATGCAAAATATTATGAAATGTACCAATAATATATATTGATTCATTGTACTTGAACAATTGGGAAGGAAGAAATAAAAATGAAAATATTGCTAACAGCATTAAATGCAAAATATATTCATTCATCATTAGCACTTTATTGTTTAAAAACATATGCAAAGGAATTTCAAGAACATATTTTTTTATCAGAATATACTATCAATCATAAAGAGGATTTTATATTACAGGAAATTTACAAACAACAGCCAGATGTCATTTGTTTTTCCTGTTATATTTGGAATATTACTATGATTCATAATATTGTAGATAATATCAAAAAAATACTTCCTCATGTTATGATTATATTAGGAGGTCCAGAGGTATCTTATTGTGCAGAGGAGGTTTTAACACAAATATCAGCAGATATTGTGATAAGAGGGGAAGGCGAAGCAACGTTTTATGAAATTGCAAAAGGATTGATTACAAATACATTAGAATTACAATCTATACATGGCATTACATATAGAAAAGGAAATGATATTTTTTCAACACAGAACAGAATGCCTATTAATTTGAATGATTTAGATTTTGTTTATGACAATATAGAAGCATTTCAAAATAGAATATTGTATTATGAAACGCAAAGAGGATGTCCTTATTGCTGTCAGTACTGTTTATCTTCTATTGAAAAAGGAGTTCGCTTTCTTTCATTGGAAAGAGTAGAAAAGGATTTACAATTTTTTTTAGATAACAATGTACCACAAGTAAAATTTGTAGATAGAACATTTAATGCTAATGAAAATCATGCGAATCATATTTGGAACTATTTAATAGAGCATGATAATGGTATTACAAATTTTCATATGGAAATTACAGCAGATATATTGAGTGAAAAAAGTCTACAGCTTTTAAAAAGGGCAAGAAAAGGGCTATTTCAATTTGAAATCGGTGTACAATCTACAAATCCTCATACCATAAAAGCAATACAAAGAAATACTAGCTTTGAAAAATTGAAAACAGTAGTAAAACGTATCAAACAATACGATAATATTCATCAACATTTAGATTTAATTGCGGGGTTGCCTTATGAGAATTATCATTCTTTTCGCAATTCTTTTAATGATGTGTATGACTTACAACCTGAACAACTTCAACTTGGTTTTTTGAAATTGTTAAAAGGTTCTGGTTTAAGAGAACAGGCAGAGCAATATGGCATTATTTATAGAAAAAATGCTGTTTATGAAGTGCTTTATACAAAAGAATTGTGTTATACTGAAATATGTCGTTTAAAACAAATAGAAGATATGGTGGAAACATATTATAATAGCGGAAAGGCATATCATACCATTGCTTGTGCAATTCATTATTTTGAAACTCCTTTTGACTTTTATGAAGCATTAGGCGATTATTTTGTGAAAAAGGGGCATTATGCAGTGCAACATAGTAAAATAGAATTATATACCATACTTTATAATTTTATTACAGAAACATCTTGTACAGCAGAACATCAAAAACTTTTAAAAGATTGTTTGAAATTTGATATTTTTATAAATGATTATGTCAAAACATTACCTTATTGGTTAGAAGAAGCACCAGATGAAAAACAAAAACGTTGGGACTATTTTAATCATACTACATTGATACAACAAAAAGCACCTCATTTAGCAGAGCAAACACCAAAACAGCTTTCAAAACGTTGTTATATTGGGTTTTTCCATTATGATATTTTTTCAGAAAACAAATGTAAAAAAGAAACTGTAATATTGTTTGATTATGGCAAAAGGGATAAAATTACAGGAAAATATATGTGTTATCAAATCGTATAATGATATGTGTGTATAATGAGGAGGAAGTATATATGGATGAAAAATTAAATGGTATATTGACGCTTTTAGATGAACATTATGGAGATACAAAATGTTATTTAGAACATACTACACCATGGCAGTTATTAATTGCAACAATATTAAGCGCACAATGTACAGATGACAGAGTCAATATTGTAACAAAAGATTTATTTCAAAAATATCGTTCTGTAAAGGATTTTGCAGAAGCAAATTTAGCTGAATTGGAGCAAGATATTCGTTCTACTGGATTTTACCATAATAAAGCAAAAAATATTATTGCATGCTGTCAAAAATTGTTAATGGATTATAATGGTGATGTGCCTAATGACATTGATAAATTAACATCATTAGCTGGGGTAGGAAGAAAAACAGCAAATGTTATTAGAGGAAATATTTTTGGTATTCCTAGTATTGTAGTAGATACTCATGTAAAAAGAGTTTCTAATCTTTTAGGGCTGACAAAAAATCAAGACCCTACAAAAATAGAATTTGATTTAATGAAAATATTGCCTCAAGACCATTGGATTCGTTTTAATACACAGATTATTGCACATGGCAGAAAAGTCTGCATTGCAAGACGTCCACAATGTCAAAATTGTTTTTTATATTACTATTGCGATGGTGGAAAAGAATTATATCAAATAGAAAAATATAAATAATATTTATAATAATATATTTGCTGAAAATTAGTTGATTTTTATACTGTTTTTCAGCATTTTTTTATATAGTTTTTTATTGCAAAAACAAATAAATCGTACTATAATGAGTGGCACTGAAAAAAAGAGAAAGAGAGTGATAATATTATGGTACAGCAAGATTCTACAAAAGCTGTTTTTAAAATGTCTATTCCTATATTTATAGAATTGCTTTTACAGCTTTTGGTGGGTAATATAGACCAGATTATGATAAGTCGTTATTCTCAAGGTTCTGTTGCAGCTATAGGGAATGGCAATCAAATTATGAATATTGTTATTATTGTATTAAATGTTACGGCTGTAGCAAGTACAATATTGATTTCTCAATATTTAGGCGCACAAAATAAACGTAAAATTGCAGAAACGTGTAATGTATCATTATTATTGATTACTTTAACAGGCATTATTGCTGCAATACTGATTATTTTTGGTCATAATGCTATTTTTACATGGCTGAAAATACCAAATGATATATTAGAGGAAGCTGGAAATTATTTAAGTATTGTAGGAAGTTTTGTGGTAGTACAAGGCATTTATATTGCATTTGCTGCAATATTAAGAAGTTTTGGCTTTATGAAACAAGTGATGTATGTTTCTGTTGTAATGAATATCATCAATATTGCTGGCAATGCGGTTTTGATTAATGGTTTGTTTGGATTGCCTCAACTTGGTATTATAGGCGCAGCGATTTCTACCAATATCAGTAAAACAATAGGATTGATTATTATATTTAGATTATTCTGTAAAAATATTGATATTAAAATTTCACCTAATATATTAAAACCATTTCCTACACAAACATTAAAAGATTTATTACATATTGCCATACCTTCTGGAGGAGAGGAGTTATCTTATAATTTATCTCAAATATGTATATTGAAATTTATTAATATTTTTGGTACAGCAGTCATTGCTACAAAAGTATATTGTAGTATGCTAGCAAATGTTGCTTATGTTTATTCTATTGCATTATCGCAGGCAACTCAAATCATGGTGGGATATTTAGTTGGTGCAGGAGATTTAGAAAAAGTAAAAAATCGTATTTGGAAAACATTATTATATTCTATGATAATTGCTTTAAGTGTAACAGCAATATTATATTTTAATGCAGAAACAATATTTCATATATTTACAGATGACCCCGAAATTATTACATTAGGTAAAAGAATATTATTTATAGAATTCTTTTTAGAAATGGGAAGAACCGTTAATATTTTAATGACAAAATGTCTTACAGCAGTAGGAGATGTCATATTTCCTGTTATAATAGGAATTATATTTATGTGGTTCTTTGCTGTTTTAGGTGGTTATTATTTTGGTATTCATTTAGGTATGGGATTAGTTGGTATTTGGATTGCTATGACAATAGATGAATGTACAAGAGGTATATTATTTGTAATACGTTTCCGTTCTGAAAAATGGAAAAATAAAACACTTCAAGTGTCAGAAAAACTTGCTATCACAAAACCACTTGAAAATATTTAATCATAAAATATACTATATTTTGTTTGTTTAGTAATATTAAAAGTATCGACCAAAGTGAAATGTAGAATAACTAAAAAACTTGGGCTTTGCCCAATGTACGTTTCATTAGAAACATTGATTTTACAAGGAAAAACGTCAGTTTTCCAATAAAGTTTGCAGGTGTGGACAGAGTCCACAAAAAGGACTTTATCAACAGTTAATGCACCCAAATATATTGGGTGCATTAACTGTTTTTTTATAGAATATTAGCTTTTATGCTTCTTTATAAAAATTGATTAAACAACCAGAAAGTATAATTTTTCTTTCATCATCTGTTAAATCTCCTAATTTTAATGTAAATTCTTTCATATTTTTGCCTACTACATAAGCAGTTACTTCAGAACATTTTTGTGAAATAATATTGCGTATGTTTGGTATAAATATATAGTCTCCATTTTCAAAAGGCAATTCTTTCTGCTCCAAAAGCAAAGGAAGCATACCCCAGTTAATCAGATTAGAGCGATAACGTTTTGTAGCATATTCACTAGCAATATTTGCCCAGCCTCCTAATACTTTTTGACAGCTTGCAGCTTGTTCTCTTGCAGAACCGTCGCCTGGTTTTACAGCATAAATAGTAGAGCCAATGCCAGTATCCTTTTCGTTAACATCAAATTGCTTTTGTATGGTAGCAAATACTTCTTTTAATTCTGTATATACTTCTGTAGGAGTATTTCCAGCAATACGTGCTTTTTCAGCTTTTTGTATTTCCTTTGCACGTCCTACATAAGCGGGGTCTTTTCTGGACAATGTAAATTCAGCCAAGCCAAGAGGATTGGAACGATAAGAAGATGTTTCTCCAGAAGGAATTAATTCATCTGTTGTTGTAACAGGGTCTGTAATAACAGATACGACTTTTAATAAAATATTTTCTGTTAAATTACTCATAGAAGGCCAATCTGTAATATTAGGACCAAATTTTAACTCTGTGGCACTATCAGGAGCATTGAAACCAAAATAACAACGATTTTTATAAATATCACCATTAAAATGATATTCTGGACGAGTATATTTTACATCAATATCTGTAGCTGGTGTCAATTTACCCTTGTTTATAGCCGTTGCAGCAATGGAACGTGCGTCCATTAAAGCAACAGATGCAATTTGTCCATTTGTAATTTTAGAACCTTCTCTATTAGGGAAGTTTCTTGTAGAGTGGCGAATACTCAAGCAATTATTTGCAGGTACATCACCTGCACCAAAACATGGACCACAAAAAGCAGAGCGTACTGTTGCACCAGAAATCATAATATCTGCAATTGCTCCATTTTCAGCAAGACTAACAAATACAGGCTGACTAGAAGGATATACACTTAATGCAAATTCATCTGCACCAATAGAATGAGATTTTAATATATCTCTTGCATCGCATATATTTTCATAAGTACCGCCCGCACACCCAGCAATGACACCTTGTTCTACATATAGTGCGCCATTTTTTACTTTATCTTTTAATGTAAATGTGATTTTGTCACTGTCAAGTTGTTTTGTACCTGTTTTTTCTACTTCGTCCAATATATCCATTAAATTTTTATTTAATTCTTCAATAGTATATACATTGCTTGGGTGGAAAGGCATAGCAATCATAGGACGTATTTTGGATAAATCTACTTCTATCATACCATCATAATATGCGATTTCTCCAGGTTGTTGTAAGGCATATTCTTCTGTACGTCCATGAATTTCATACCATTGTTTTACTTTATCATCTGTTTTCCATACAGAAGAAAGACAAGTTGTTTCTGTTGTCATGACATCAATACCATTGCGATAATCAACACTGATATTTTCAATACCATCACCAAAAAACTCCATTACTTTGTTTTTTACATAACCTTTTTCAAATACTGCACCAATAATAGCAAGAGCAACATCTTGTGGACCTACTCCTGGAATTGGCTTTCCTGTTAAATAAACGCCTACTACTTCAGGACGGTCAATGTCGTATGTTTTACATAAGAGTTGTTTTACTAATTCTGGACCGCCTTCACCTATTGCCATAGTACCCAATGCACCATAGCGAGTATGGCTGTCTGAACCTAATATCATTTTGCCCACACCGCTCATCATTTCCCTCATATATTGATGAATTACTGCTTGATGTGCAGGAACATAGATACCACCATATTTTTTAGCACAAGACAAACCAAACAAATGATCATCTTCGTTGATAGTGCCACCTACAGCACAAAGAGAATTATGACAGTTTGTCAATACATAAGGCATAGGAAATTTTTCCAAACCACTTGCACGAGCAGTTTGCACAATACCGACATATGTAATATCATGAGAAGCCATTCTATCAAAACGAATTTTTAAATGCTCCATATTTCCAGATGTGTTATGGTTTTTTAATATATTATAAGCCATTGTGTTTTGTAAAGCTTGTTGTTTAGAAACTGCATTTCCTGTTTTTTGTTTTAATATTGCAGCAGCATTTTCATCATCTGCTATAATTTCATTGCCATTTAATAAATATGCACCACTATTATAAAGTTTTATCATTTTTATATTTCCTCCTTTATCTGAAAATGATATGTTTTATTATAGAGAAATTGTTTTCATTTGTAAATAGAAAACCACTTTGACCCACGGAAATCAATTTTTGTTCGCCGTAGGCAATTTAAAGTTTTTTGCCAAGCTTTTTAGGGGAAAAGTTTGCGGGGTGCTGCCCGATAGTCATTTTGAACAAAAAAATACTATGAAATATTAAAATTTTTAAAAAATTGATTTCCATGACTTTTGCTCTATATTGTTATTTTATGTTGCACTATAATTAATAACTTAAATTGTAATATAATTAAAAATATCTAAAAAATGAAAAAAGTGT
>ERZ808044.1014-NODE-1014-length-19398-cov-12.889188_pt1 | contig 19398 bp, 18 predicted proteins | sample MGYA00380195_ERZ808044 | MGnify/ENA primary metagenome ERZ808044 (study PRJEB31490, sample SAMN06133423) | mouse gut metagenome | isolation source: Z7_2 | host: mice | place: China: Chengdu | collected 2015-05 ...
ATGACAAAGTTCTTATTTGCAGAGAGGATTCCGGCTTCTACTTTCTGGCGAAGCGCCATGTTCTCCTTAACCAGATCCAGAAACTGACGCATCAGCTCATCACGTTTATCCTTCAGGAGCTTGTGTCCCCTTCTGGCTGTAACGAGTTTTCTCTTGGTCTTCGTCAGTTCCATACGGGTTGGAGTGATCTGTTTAGATGCCATTTAGCTCCCTCCCTTACTGCTTACCATAGTACTGATCCAAGAACTTGTCATCAATACGTTTCAGCTCAGCTCTTGGCAGCATGGACAGTAATTTCCAGCCAATTGCCAGTGTCTCTTCGATCGAGCGGTCATTCGTATATCCCTGGGATACATACTCTTTTTCGAACGCCTCAGCAAATTCTGCATACTTAAGGTCGATCTCGGTAAGAGCCGCCTCTCCAAGGATGGTCATAAGCTCTTTCGCATCCTTACCACGGGAGTAAGCTGCGAATAACTGGTTCATGGTATTGGCGTGGTCTGCCCTTGTCTTGCCTTCGCCGATACCTTTGTCTTTCAGACGTGAAAGTGAAGGCAGTACGTCGATCGGCGGCTGAAGGCCTTTACGGTACAGCTCACGGCTTAAGATTACCTGTCCCTCCGTGATATATCCGGTAAGGTCAGGAATCGGATGCGTCTTATCGTCCTCCGGCATGGTCAGGATCGGGATCATGGTGATACTTCCGTTCTTTCCTCTCTGACGTCCGGCTCTCTCATACATCGTCGCAAGGTCAGTGTACATATATCCTGGATATCCACGGCGGCCAGGAACCTCTTTCTTAGCCGCGGAGATCTCACGGAGAGCATCCGCATAGTTTGTAATATCAGTTAAGATAACCAGTACGTGCATATCCTTCTCGAATGCGAGGTACTCTGCTGCAGTCAGCGCCATACGCGGAGTAGAGATACGCTCTACAGCCGGGTCGTTCGCCAGGTTAATGAACAGAACCGTTCTGTCAATAGCTCCCGTCTCCTTGAAGGACTCGATAAAGTAGTTCGACTCCTCGAAGGTGATACCCATCGCTGCGAATACAACGGCGAAATTCTCGTCCGTTCCGCGAACCTTCGCCTGTCTCGCGATCTGGGCCGCTAACTGTGAGTGCGGCAGACCGGAACAGGAGAAGATCGGAAGCTTCTGTCCACGAACCAGCGTATTCAGGCCGTCGATAGCAGATACACCTGTCTGAATGAACTCCTCAGGATATACACGTGCCGCCGGGTTCATAGGCAGGCCGTTGATATCTCGTCTCTCCTCAGGCAGAATCTCCGGACCGTCATCAATCGGACGTCCCAGTCCGTCGAAGACACGTCCCAACATATCGCCGGATACCCCAAGCTCCATGCTTCGTCCAAGGAAACGTACTTTACTGTTACTTAAATTGATACCGGCAGCATTCTCATAGAGCTGTACAACAACTTCATTTCCGTCTACCTCCAGTACCTTACAGCGGCGCTTCTCACCATTGGCAAGCTCGATCTCTCCCAGCTCATCAAATGCGACGCCTTCTACACCCTTTACCATCATAAGCGGTCCGGCAACTTCCTGTATGGTTCTATACTCTTTTGGCATAATTAGAAGTCCTCCTTCCCAAACGCACCGGCTACCTCTGCGCTTAATTCATTCATAATCTTCTCGTATTCTGCCTCGATATTCTCCGCCGTCGTATATTTGTAACGGCCGATACGCTCTCTTACGTCCATCCCAAGGAGAACCTTCATAGATGCTCCCTTAGAAAGAGCCTCTGTAGCCTGCTCGTAGAATGCAAGAACCAGCTTCATCATCAGATACTGTTTCCTAAGCGGCGTATAGGTATCCACCTCATGGAAGGAGTTCTGATGCAGGAAGTCCTCACGGATAGAGCGGGCAGCCTCCATCTTCAGACGGTCGCCGGGTGACAGCGCATCCATACCTACCATCTGCACGATCTCTTCCAGCGCTGCTTCTTCCGTCAGCAGGCTCATCATCTTCTGACGGCCTTCCATCCAGTCTTCAGCTACAGTACCGTTAAACCATCCCTGCATGTTATCCAGATACAGAGAATAACTGGTCAGCCAGTTGATCGCCGGGAAATGTCTCTTATAAGCAAGCGCCGCATCCAGGCCCCAGAATACCTTAACGATACGAAGGGTTGCCTGGGATACAGGCTCAGAAGTATCACCGCCCGGAGGAGATACGGCGCCGATAACTGACAGCGCGCCCTCTCTTGCATCCTTTCCAAGAGAAACCACACGTCCGGCTCTCTCGTAGAACTCAGCAAGACGGGAACCCAGGTAGGCCGGATAACCTTCCTCACCAGGCATCTCTTCCAGACGTCCGGACATCTCACGGAGCGCCTCTGCCCAACGGGATGTGGAGTCAGCCATCAACGCTACGGAATATCCCATATCACGGAAATACTCTGCGATCGTGATACCTGTGTAGATGGACGCTTCACGGGCCGCAAAAGGCATATCGGATGTATTCGCAATCAGAACGGTTCTCTCCATCAATGAACGGCCTGTCTTCGGATCCTTCAATTCCGGGAACTCATTCAGAACGTCCGTCATCTCATTTCCACGCTCACCGCAGCCGATATATACTACAATATCAGCCTCAGCCCACTTCGCAAGCTGATGCTGGATAACTGTCTTACCGCTTCCGAAAGGTCCCGGTACGGCCGCAACACCACCCTTTGCGATCGGGAAGAACATATCTACAACCCTCTGTCCTGTTACAAGCGGAGCATCCAGAGGAAGCTTCTTTACATACGGACGGCCCTTACGAACCGGCCACTTCTGCATCATGGTAAGATCCTTATCGCCGTCTTTGGTCGCAACGACTGCAACAACCTCTTCTACGGTGAACTCACCGGATTTGATCTCTTTTACGGTTCCGGCAACTCCGTAAGGAACCATGATCTTCTGCTCAACAACGGCTGTCTCCTGAACCGTACCAAGCACATCACCCGCTTCTACTTCATCACCGACCTTAGCTACCGGGACAAATTCCCATTTCTTATCTCTCTTCAGAGAAGCAACCTCAACACCGCGCTGAAGGTTATTTCCTGAAATCTTCATAATATCATCAAGAGGACGCTGAATTCCGTCATAAATACTTGTGATAAGGCCAGGTCCAAGTTCAACGGACATCGGCGCTCCTGTGGACTCTACCGGCTCGCCGGGTCCAAGTCCTGACGTCTCCTCGTATACCTGGATAGATGCCTCATCCCCGTGCATCTCGATGATCTCTCCAATCAGACGCCGCTCGCTGACACGTACAACGTCAGACATGTTCGCATCACGCATACCGGATGCGATGACAAGCGGCCCTGCTACTTTTTTAATCGTACCTGTACTACTCATTGGAACGAATCACCTCTTTCTTAATTTACTGTTGTGAAAATACGATATCTGAGCCAACGGCAATCTCCACCGACTTCTTAACTCCCGCAACCCCCGCTCCGGTATTGCCTGCAATACCCGGAATCTGGATGATCGCCGGAGTGATCTGCTCCTGATATCTCGCAATCTCATGTTTCAGCTCCGCCGCCCACTTCTCTGTAATATAGATTACTCCATATTTGCCGGAAGCAAGACGGGTAAGCTTCTCTGCTGCTTCTTCCCGGGTACTTACTGGGAATGTATCAAGACCCAGTGTCGCGAAGCCATAGATACTGTCATAATCGCCTAATACTGCAATCTTATACATACATCTCCCTTACCCTTTCCCGGATTGAATCATCCGGCAAATCGTTCAATTTTCCGGAAAGTATGATTCGTACCGTTTTAATCTCGTTCTGTCTTGCAATTACATAGGCCACCACCGGTCCTATGGTAAATGCATTATATTTCTGCGGACTGATCGTCTGGATAATACGGTTATCGCACCAACGCTCGAACGCTGACGGAGAATCGGCAAGAGCCTCCGCTCCCTCCGCATAAGCAGTTCCCATCAGATATTCACGGATCGCATCCTGGCCGCTAAGCGCCGCCTTGGATAACTGATCCACGCTGATGCTGCCGCATTCAGCCATCGCCCGCTTCATGAATTCTATTGATTTCGCGGTTTTCTGTGAACGCACGGCAATCTTGATGTCAGCAACCGCAACCGTAGACTCCGCGTAGTCGCGGATGATCTGTGCCTTCGATGCCTTACCGGCCTCATAGACCGCATCAAGCGCCGCCTTATCGATGATCACATCGCACAACTGCCCGTCCCTGGTATGAAGAAGCGACTCATAAGCCTCTTCTGCCGCATGCTGCATATTCGCCGGAAGCTTCCCGAAATTCTTCTCCCTGACGATCTCAACCATCTCGCTTCCGGAGATCTCTACATCGTCATAGAAGATATGAAGTCCGTTATCACTCGTACACACTTCCTTGATTGCGGCTTTCAGATTGTGGAAAAGCTTCGGATAGGAAAGGACTGCAAAATTCTCCATATCGATGGAAAGTTCCTTCACAACCTCCCAGATCTTCTCCTCTTCCCTGGTCAGTATCGCCTCCGCATTTCCCGAGGTCTCACTGTCACCCCAGCCTTTTTCCTCCAGAAACTGCAGGCACTGCCCGTAGTCCTGGCAGGCAATGAGCTGATCAATCACAGCATTCGAGAACAGAGACACCTCTAAAGCACGTATGCGCGCAACCGCGTAGGTATATTGTTCACTCATTAGCGCCTCCTACGAAAATAACATACGATGAACCTTATCTGACAATTCATCTCTCTTTGCATCAAACATTGCTCTCAATGTGCAGTTCTCTTCAATACCGCCATAGGATAGGACGAAACCATTCTCAATATTTTTTGCTCCTCTGGACACCTTGACCGTTCCGCCGTTAGCCTTCGCACTCTTCTGAGCGTCCTGTTCAAATCCTGTCGGCATCCTCTTAAGATCGGATGCAGAAAAATAAATCTCCCCATCCTGAGGCAGCGCATATTTCTCAAGCAGCTTAAGGAGCATATCAAAATATTCCTTATCGCCCAGTCCGGTCACTGTCTCGTATGCTTTATCAAGAACCGATGCGATCATCTCCTGCTTCGCTCCAAGAATCTTCGTCCTGTGCTGCAGGTCAATGGATGACGCGATACGTTCTTTGTAATTAGCCACGTCCGCTGCTGATTTCCGGGAGATGCTGTCCTGTCTCTTCCTGGCTTCAGCCTTCGCCTGGTCGAGGATCTTTTCCGCCTCAGCTTTTGCTGCCGCTGTCTTCTCGTCCGCCGCTGTCTTCGCTTCATTCAGGATCTGACTTTTCATCTTATCTAATCCCGCCATAAACTTTAAGCCTCCCTTATTAATTAGATTTGTACCGCATTTACAGCCAGGATAGAGATCAGAAGTGCAAGGATCGCGTATGTCTCAACCATCGCCGGGAACAGCATCGCCTTACCAAACTGATCTGGCTTCTTAGCTACGATACCGATTGATGCTGCAGATGTCATTCCCTGATATTTACCGGAGATCAGGCCTACGATACCGATCGGCATACAAGCTGCCAGAATCAGAAGTCCTGTCTGCGGATCTAACGCAGCAGCGCCGCCGCCAAGAAGACCAACCTTAGATAATGTGATGAATCCGACAAGCAGGCCATAGATACCCTGTGTACCAGGAAGAAGCTGCATGATCAGAACCTTCGCGAATTTGCTTGGATCCTCTGTTACAACTCCGGCTGCTGCCTGGCCCGCGATACCAACTCCGATTGCTGAGCCCGCTCCTGCAAGAAATACTGCTACTGCTGCGCCAAGTAACGCATAAACAAGTCCTAAATTACTCCAAATACTCATGATAAAGTTTCCTCCTTAATATCTACATATTTTGTATCTGATTTGAATGGTTCAAATGGTTTGCCTCCGCCTTCGTAGAACTTACCGAAGAACTCTACAAACTGGAGACGGTTGGTGTGCACATACGCACCGAGAAGATTGATCGCCAGATTCAATGTGTGTCCTACGGCGAACACAAGCACGAAGCCGATCACTCCTACAATTCCTTTGCCAAACATACTTCCCATCTGGTTTACTACGGATGCGATAACTCCTGTAGCAAGACCAAGCGCCAGCAGACGTGAGTAAGATAACACATCGCTCAGCCATCCTGTAATATTGTAAATGTCATATGCACCAAGTGCAATCCTAAGTACCGGATTCTTGTTGTCCCGTCCTGACATCAGCAGAAGCCCTACCGCACCGATAATTGCCAGAGCCTTGGCTAATGTATTGAGGAACGGCGGGAACACAATCTGGGCCTGTGCTATGGACGCAAAAATATCTGTCGGAAGAAGCATCAGGATCAATCCGATCAGAAATGCGAACCAGAGTACAACATCACAGAAGAAATCCATTACTTTGCCGTCCTTAAGCTCCATATATCCCTTGATTCCCAGGCCCACGAACAGATGGACGACTCCAAACGCAAGAGAATATACCAGCAGACGCATCGGATCATTCAATGGGATAAACCAGAGTGCCGGCACCGTAACCGTCTTGCCGAAGAATACTCCCGATACAATATCTACAACATTACCAAAATATCCGCCGAATAAGATTCCCCATACCATCGTAGATACACCGCAATACATGAACATCTTCATCGACTTGCGAAGCCCCGGTTCCATACGCGGGAATTTCTTCACTACCACAAAACAGGCAATCGCTATGATCGCACCGTAAGCGGCATCGGATAACATCATACCAAAGAAGAACACATAGAAGAATGACATAATCGTCGTCGGATCGAATTCCCCCTTATGCGGAAGCCCATAGGAGCCAAGCACCCCTTCTACACTGGCTGAGAATCCGTTGTTCTCAAGAATCACCGGCGGATCTTCCTCTTCCTTCAGTTCTTCTACATCAATCACGCAGTCAAAAGCCTCTCCGATTGCTTTCTGTATTACCGGTACAGCCTTAGAAGCAGCATAACCGCTTACCACAAATGTCCTCTGTGACTGCGGGAGAGTACCCAGGACTTCGTATTTGTCTGCCCTCATACGGAAATAATCTCCAATAATCTTAAGATCTTCCCGGTCAGATGCATATCCCCTGATCTCTCCTTCGATCTTCGTAATCTCATTATTCAGTTCTTTAATCTTTGCCTCCAGGTTTTCCTTCTTCACAGACGGCACCTTACTCGTCATCTGCGAAGGTCTTGCAAAACCTCCTGACCTTAAGGCATCTTCCACTTTTGTCTCTTCTTCCCTAAGACAAAAAACGCCCAGATAGGCCGCATCTTTATCACTATTGATAATCTTGACATCAATAGCGTCTACCTCCGGCTCACGCTTTGCCACCAGCTCATATACTGATTCCAGCGTTGTCTCCCCCGGCATTGTGCCCAGCAGCATTGCAACTTTGTCCGTGCCTTTATAATTCATAGGCACATCCAGTGCAAGCCATGGACGAAGCGACTCGATCTGATTCTCCAATTTTAGAATATTCGCCTTGTTCTCGGCTATCTCCCTGTTCAAAGACACTAAGCGGTTCGCCTTTGAGATGATCTCGCCTTTGCTGTCAGCCACTTCGTTAAACTTCTTCCTGTCAACCAGCTCCTTGCCTTCTAAGCTCGCCAGCATCGATCGTTTCTCCGGAGTATATGCATCCAGCACAGCCAGTGCCTGTTCCGACATCAGTGCCTGCTTTTCAAAATTCTGCCTGGCACCTTGTGTATCCATCTTCTCGAAACCGTCTTCCTCTTCGGCGACCTGGTTCATCTCAATTAATCCCAGGGACTGAATCTTCTCCAAGATAGCCTTACGGTCTTTCTTCAGCGCGCAGATACTAATTCTTTGCATCTGCAATACAGCCATAGCCACATCCCTCCTTTACTGCATTTCTTTCCGCTATACCAGTTCTGCAATCACTGCAGACACTACATCAGACTCCTTCGAAAGCGCATCTGCTTTCAGCGACGCGATCTCTTTTGCTACGCTGTCCATCGCCTCCTGCTCCGACTTTCTTCCGGCTTCTTTTGCCGCATCAAGGTTTGCTGCAGCTTTTGCTTTCGCCTCAGCTTCTGCCTCACCTACAAGTTCAGCAGCCTCAGCTCTCGCCTTTTCAAGGATCTCGGTATAGGCCGCATCAGCTCTTTTTATGATATCTTCTGCCTCTTTTTCCGTCTCCTTGATGGTCCTAATGGTTTCTTCTACCATCTGTTCACCACCTCTCCGTCTTAAATCCTGCCGGTTGGAATTATACCGGCGAAAAATATATATCATTAAAAAGTATAATATAATCTTTCCCAAAAGTCCACAATATTATGGTTTTTTCTGGTCACTTTTCCATAAATCGTACAAAAATCATACAAAAGTTATCACATGTTTGACAATTATCTAACTGTTGACAATCATATTATCCACTTATTTCCAGTCCAGCCTGTGCAGATTCCCGTAAAGCTTCATATCTGCGAAACCATTCTGCCTGAGCGCTTCATACAGCACAATCGCCACGGAATTGGACAGATTCAGGGACCGGATCTCGCCTGTCATCGGAATCCGTACACAATCATCCTTATGATTCACCAGAATCTCCTCTGGTATTCCTGCGCTTTCCTTCCCAAACATAATATAACAGTCCGGTTCATATCTGGCTTCTGTATAGATCCTGGGAGCTTTTGTCGTCGCCATATAGATCTTCGCCCCGGGATTACGTTCCAAAAACTCCTCATAATTAATATATGTAGTTACATCCAGATTATCCCAGTAATCCATCCCCGCACGTTTTAATGCCTTCTCATTCAGCCGGAATCCCAGCGGCTCAATCAGGTGGAGCCTGACATTCGCCGCTACACAGGTACGTCCGATATTTCCCGTATTCGCCGGAATCTCGGGTTCATGCAATACAATATTCAGCATATATCCTCCCTAAGCTCTAAGCCTCTGCACAAACCTGCCCAGACGTCCGATGGCCTCTTTAAGATCTTCCAGAGAGTACGCATATGATACCCTCAGGAAACCTTCTCCGCACTCGCCGAACGCAGTTCCCGGCACCGCGGCAACCTTCTCTTCATCCAGAAGCCTGGTCGCAAATTCTTCCGATGTCATGCCGAACTCTTTGATGCATGGGAAGACATAGAACGCCCCGAAAGGTTCAAAACACTTAAGCCCCATCTTCTCAAATTCATGAAGCAGGAATCTTCTTCTCTGGTTATATGCCGTGCGCATCTGCTGCACTTCGTCTTCACAGTTCCTTAATCCTTCTATTGCGGCATACTGGCTGTTTGTTGGAGCACACATAATCGCGTACTGATGAATCTTGAGCATCTGCTTTGCAATCTTCTTCTGGGCGCAGATGTATCCAAGTCTCCATCCGGTCATGGCGAATCCCTTGGAGAACCCGTTGATAACCAGGGTCCGGTCACGCATTCCCGGCAGGGAGGCAATAGACACATGATCGTATTTGTAAGTCAGCTCCGAATAAATCTCATCTGACAGCACATAGAGGTCATGCTTCTTCACCACCTCGGCAACCGGCTCAAGGTCTTCCTTTGTCATGATTGCGCCGGTCGGATTGTTAGGAAACGGCAGCACCAAGAGCTTCGTCTTTGGCGTGATGGCCGCCTCAAGCTCCCCGGCCGTCAGCTTGAATTCGTTCTCCTCCTTTAGCGGAATCACCACCGGCACCCCATCCGCCAGGATTGTACATGGCAGATAAGACACATAGCTTGGCTGCGGGATCAGCACCTCATCTCCCGGATCCAGCATAGCCCGAAGCGCAATATCAATTCCTTCGCTTCCTCCTACTGTCACTATGATCTCTCCGTCCGGGTCATAGGTAACCTGTATCTTCCGCTGCAGATATTTACTGATCTCTTCTTTCAATTCCTTAAGTCCCGCGTTGGAAGTATAGAATGTTCTTCCCCGCTCTAAGGAATAGATTCCTTCCTCCCGGATCCTCCAGGGCGTGTCAAAATCAGGTTCGCCCACGCCCAGTGAGATCGCATCCGGCATCTCACTTACCATATCAAAGAACTTCCGGATTCCTGACGGTTTAATTTCAACAATTTTCTTAGATAACGGATCTCTCATTACGGCGTCACCAGCATCCTTTCTGATTTATTCTTATGGAACATCAGTGTTCCGTGGTCTTTGTATTTCTTTAATATAAAATGTGTCGTTGTGCTTATCACGTCTTCGATCGGAGAAAGCTTTCCCGACACAAACCGCGATACTTCCATAAGCGTCTTGCCCTCCACCGTCACGATCAGGTCATATCCTCCGGACGTCAGGTACACGGCCGTCACCTCCGGATAATTGCAGATCCTCTCGGCCGTCTTGTCAAATCCTTTATCTCTCTGAGGCTTTACGCTGACCTCAATCAGCGCATTCACACGCTCCTCGCCGGCCTTGTCCCAGTCAATCAAAGTATGGTAGCCGCAGATGATCTTCTCTTTCTCCATCTGCGCCATCTCATTAGCAATCGTCACCTCATCAGAATCCATGAGAACTGCCAGTTCCCCAAGATCTGCCCTGCTGTTCTTCTCCAGATACTTTAGAATCTGTTTCCTAATCTCTTCCATCTTTCTTACCTCCAGTATTCATGAATTTACAGATGAAATATCTTATATATCTCATCTGGTGCAGGCCGGTCTATATAGCGGATATCTTCCCCGTTACGGAGTAGTTTGTCATTTCCCGCCGCGAGCCGGCCAATAACAGATGCCTTGATCTGCTCTGCCTCCATCGCATCCATCAGCGCCCTTCCATCCTCCGTAAGCATCAGAAACGTTCCCGCGGATGTCATCTGATAGGGATTCAGCCTGTAATACTCACAGACTTCTATGGTCTCCTGAAGGATGGACATCTTCTTTAGATCCGCTTCTATCCCCATGCCGGCCTCTTTCGCCAGCTCCCACAGCGCTGCCAGTATTCCGCCCTCGGTGATCTGACGTATGGACGAAATCCCCAGCTCCTTCGCAATCTCTAATTCTTTTCCTGCAAATATCTCATCCCGGTGAGACAATATCCGACTGACGAATGAAGGTACAAACCTCTGCCGCAGTTCCTCTTCTCTCTCATCTGTCGTCCGCAGCATCCCTTCTGCGCCTGTCCACTTGACCAGTACGATCTCCTGGTCCGCCCTGCCGCCTGTCTCTTTTGGCTCCCGCAGCTCCCCGCCTCCTGTCACCACAACGACCGGAACCGCATACAGCGGGTTCGGATATATCTTCACACTTTGAAGCTCTATCCCCCGCCCGGCACAAGCCTTGCGGATATGCTTCTTTATCCCATAGGCTTTTGTACGGTCTGCGTGCGGCGGATACCAGATCTTTGCCTCCACACAATAGCTTGCCGCATCTGCTGCCGCAAGAGAATTCACCGCCTGTGCCAGTGCGTATACCCCCGTCTCTTTTGACCAGCCGCAGGCCATGGCCGACACATTTCTGTACTGTACCGCCATAACTACACCATCAGGTATGGGATGATTGTCGTTGCAACCATTGCTACGATCACTACGATAATGACAACTGCAATGATCCTCCTGGTCTTTTTATCATTAAAATTCATGCCGTTTCCCTTCTTCTTCATTACTTTAAAAATCCGCATTTCCTATATTCTATACTCTTTGCTTTACTTTTGCAAGAAAAAAACCAGACATGTCCTGGCGTCCTGGTTCCATGCATCTCTCTCTTTATAGTCGAACAAAACATATTCTCCCAGAGAAGAAAAATAATCCAGGTGTGTCATCCTTCGCTTCTGATTCCTGTCATAACCGGCGTATGCGGGCAGATATCTTTGCTGCGCTTCTTCATCTTCATAAAAAGCCCGGAGCGCTTCCTTAGATACCTTGTACTCTCCGGCAAATTCCGGCCGGGTCTTCGCATTCTCCCGCAGATAATAATCATAAGTCAAAAGCTCCCGAAACCGTTCTTCCTCTCCCGGGTACCGGTCGATGATATACCGTAACAGGATCTCATACCTGGCGCTTCGTTTGTGCTGAACCTGCCCGTATCCGCGCTCTTCATAGAATCCGGCAAGACCGTCATACAGCATAAACGCCGACGGATATTTCTCCTCCATCGCTGCCAGCGTATAGCGAAACTGCCCGCTGTTATAATAGACTTCCACCATTTCCTCGATTCCTTTAAGCCGTATGATATCTTCATAAGAAATCCACCGTGTATACAGCACCTCGTAAGGCGGGCGGTTCTTATATACCAGACCATATTCCTCTTTCTTTTCCTCCATATAAGACCCCTTCAATACTTTGAGGAAACCCAGCTGAAGCTGCTGCGGCTTAAGCTTGTAGACATCGTCAAAGGATCTTGCGAAGCTGTCAATATCCTCATAGGGAAGCCCCGCAATCAGGTCCAGATGCTGATGGATATTGCCCCGCTTATGGATTCTTGTCACCGCGCTTTGGACCTTCTCAAAATCCATGGTCCGCCGGATCTCCCGGATCGTATCCGGATTCGTGGACTGTACCCCTATCTCAAGCTGCACGAGGCCCGGACGCATCCCCTCCAGGATGCTTAGCTCTTCTTCTCCCAGAAGGTCTGCCGCCACTTCAAAGTGAAAATTCGTAATTCCTCTGTCCTGCTCTGCAATGTATTTCCATATGGCAGCCGCATGGTCCCGCCTGCAGTTGAACGTCCGGTCCACGAACTTCACCTGAGGCACTTCCCGGTCAATCAAGAATTTTATTTCCTTCCTGACAAGATTCAGATCTCTGAATCTTAACTGCTTGTCCACGGAGGACAGACAATAGCTGCAGGAGAACGGACACCCCCGGCTGCTCTCATAATAGATAATCTTATTCCGGAAATCTTCCATGTGCCGATATACGAAAGGAACTTCATTAAGATCCATTACCGGACGCCAGGGATTATCCCGGATCCAGCCGTCCTGGTCCCGGAACGCAATTCCCTCAAGCGCCCGAAACCTTGTATCCAAAAAATCTCTTCCCTTATGAAGCCTGAAACCATCCTGATAGATCCGGCATAATCCGGCAAATGTCTCCTCGCCCTCCCCTTTGATCACACCTGTCACTTCCGGAAGGCGTATCAGCACGTCCTCTGCGTCATAGGACACTTCCGGGCCTCCAAGCCAGATTGGAAGATCGGCCTTAAGCTTTCCGATATCCCTCACCAGTTCTTCTATATAATCCAGATTCCAGATATAACAGGAAAAACACAGGACATCCGGCCGTTTTTTATAGATATCCGCCAGAATATCGTCCTTCTGCTGATTGATCGTGTATTCCGCCAGTTCAATATTCTGTGCTTTCGCATAGGCTTTCAAACTGTATATCGCAAGATTTGAATGTATATATTTGGCATTTATCGCTGCTAACAGTATCTTCATAGACAAATCTCCTCCATTACTCCTTCATCAGGATTCTTAAAAGTATTGACATTTGGCATGCAATACAGTAAAATTAGTTACTGTGCAGCCGGGGTGTTAGCGGTACCTTGTACCTGCAATCCGCTATAGCAGGGGTGATATTGCGCCGAGGGCATAGGTTTGTGGAGCTGCCCTTGATAAGTGGCGTTGAGGCCTGGGTCTTACGCGACGGGAATCTGTGAACTGTGTCAGGTCGGGAACGAAGCAGCACTAAGCAGAACCTTCCGGGTGCCGTAAGGGTGCCTGGGCTGAGTTAACTGTCGAGGTAACGTCTGTGAATCTACGTTCGAAGCGCAATGCACATAAAAAACATTTAAAAGAATACAGCAAAGAAGGCAGGTCGTCAGTCAACTGCCTTCTTTTTTGATGCTCTTAATTCTTTGAAAAATGATTTCATCATCTGGCTGCACTCGTCGCTTAAGACACCGGTCGTCAGCTCCGCCTGATGGTTGAATTCCTCCATCTGAAGCAGGTTCAATATAGAACCTGCACAGCCTGCCTTGGGATTCATGCACCCCACAACCACCCTGGTCATTCGGGATTGTACGATCGCGCCCGAGCACATCTGGCAGGGTTCCAGGGTAACGTACATGGTACAGCCTTCCAGTCTCCAGTCTCCAAGTTTCTTACTGGCTTTTTTGATTGCAATTAATTCTGCGTGCGCCAGTGTGTTCTTATCGGCCGTCCTTCTGTTATATCCACGTCCTATGATCTTATCCCCGTACACGATCACACAACCGATCGGGACTTCTCCAATGGCATAAGCCTTCTTCGCCTGCCGAATCGCTTCTTTCATGTATTTTTCATCTGCACTGTACATCTCTTCTCCACCTGCTCCTGATCATATCTGGTATATCTTCTACATCTTCAACGGTCTCTTAACTTGTCTGCACCAATATCCAAACTGTTCCTGATTACTCTTCTCATCATCCGTCAGATCCATTCGTATATCATCATAAGGAATAAATTCTGTGAATCCAAACGTACTTGCCGCTTTTGCTTCCTGCGGATGATAGATTCCCGGTACTCCAAGCCAGAATTTTTCTCCTTCGTTAATGAGCGCAAGATGGTGATAATTATAATATCCATGCAAAAGGAAACTATTATTCGCCCATTTCCATTCACATCGGGGCAGCCTTGCCATATCGTTCCGCTGAATCTTCGTACAGCAAAAACGCGTTCCGGGATCCTGCCGTCCGCCCTTTATGCATTCCTCATCCTGCACCTGCATATCCGCTTCCGGCACAGCCTCATCTTCCGGTGCTGCATTTCTTTCCGGCATTTCGTCCGCCCTCTGAACAATGTTTGCTTTCTGGACGGCATTTGCTTCCGGCACCTCGCTTGCTTCCTGGACGCCATTTGCTTCCGGCACCTCGCTTGCTTCCTGGACGGCGTTAACCCCCTGCAAGGTATCTGTCCTCTGCACAATGCCGCCTTCCGGCAAGGCTTTTGCTCTCCATGAGGTTTCTTCTTCCGGCATCGGCTGTTCTTCTTCCACTCTCTGTTCCGGCTCTTCTTCGGATATCATATCTTCCGGCATCGGCCGTTCTTCTTCCAAAGCCTCTTCTTCCGGTACTGCTTCCGGCATCGGCCCGGCCTCTTCTCCCGGCATCAGGACTTCCCTCTGCCCCGCCAGAGTCTCCTCGGGCCGTAATATGCGCATGTGCCCCACATCCGCCGGCGAATCATTCCAGACAGCCGCATACCTGCGGCCTGTATCACTCTCCAGGATAATCCCGTTGATCTTCAGGAAATTATCCGGTACGGCCACATCCTCATTCGTATAGTACAGCCGGTAATTAATAGCCGGATTCACATTATCAACCGTTCCCTGATATATCCCGATACATTCACCGTTCTCTTCATAGAACAGATATAATGCAAGCTGCCGTTCTCCTTTCATATGCAGCCCTTTGCCATGAATATGTAATGTACAGTCCCTGTCTCCCTGCTCTGCTTTTACGAATCCTACATTGCGCAGTCTTTTCCCCTGCCCATATTCATACAGATAACGAATAAAACGCTTCAAGCCTCCACTTCCAATCCTGGTCTTTTTATCACAATCTATTCCCCAGGACCGCAAAAAATACCATTACTTCTAAAAAATCAATCCAAATAAATCGGCGGGTCATAGTCCTTGCCCAGAAGCTGCTTCTTCCGCTCCTGATAGCCCAGAAACGCCCATTCCGTCATATCTGTCCATTGATGGTTCTCCCTGTCGTATACCTGCACATAGCCGATTCTTGACGGATGCATACGAACACTGTTCGATTCATATTCCTTCCCGGTGTAAGGATTCAGCTCTCCCCGAAACGTATCTTCCTCTTCAGGCAATTCAGAATATGCGTCTTCATCCGCTGTCCCATAGTCCGTCTCCATATACTCTTCTCTTATATAGACATCTTCCTTATAGCCGGCTTCTGTATACTCCCCGCTCATGTAGTTCTCCTCGATATAGCCGTTCTGAGGATACTCCTCTCCAGGGTAGATGCTTTCTGTAGGCTGCTCCTGTTCATTGCCGGGGTACATCTCTTCTGCGGGCTGTTCCTGCCCATTACCGGGATAAGCCTCCTTGGCAGGCTGCTCCTGAACGTCCTTGTTGTATCCATCCTCTGCTTCTTGCTCCAGCGTTCCTTTGCCAAGCTTCTTGAAGCGCTGCTTAAAATACGCCCTCCAGCCATGCGGTTTCTCTTCGGATTTCTCTTCTGGTTTCTCCTCGTCCTTCTCTTCTTTCTCCAGAGTCTCGATCTCTTCCAGTATCTTCTCTACAGGCTCCTCGCCCAGGGCATACTCTTCTTTGAATTCAGGATATTCTGAATATCCTTGTTCCTTCTCTCCTTCCGGATTTTCCCCGGGCTGATTCCCTGTATATTCCTCGTGTACTTCTACAGCCTGCACATCCGCCTTTTCTTCTTTGACATATTCCCCGGACTCCGCCTTTTCTTCTTCCGGGTCAGCCCCTTTTCCAACCGAATTTTCCAGTACGTCTAATTTCTTATGTATCTCTACCAATTCGCCAATCGTGATGTCTCTCTCATTCGCCATACCGCCGGAAGCCTTATCTTCTGGCGTCTCCTCTTTTACCGCCGATTCTTTTGCCGCAACTCCTTCTTTTGGCTTTGCCTCACCTGCCGCTGCCTCTGCTGCCGTTTTCTGAATATCGGCCTGCCCGGTTTCTGCCGCTATCATCTCTTTCTGTACATCTGCTGCTTCCGGGACAATCTTCGGGTTCTGCCCTGCTTTTACCTCATCCTCAGCTTTCTCAGCCGAGATACTTTCATCCAGGATATTCAGATAAAAGGGGCATCCAAGAATCTCTGCTATCATACGCATGTCCTGTTCCTGAAAATTATCTCTTCCCAACCTCTGCGTCAGATTCTGGCGGGACATCTTTTTTCCGGTACGTGCCTCGATCTTCCTGGCCAGTTCCTTGATCGTCATATCCTTGCGGCTCAAGATGATCTTAACTTGTTCTCCAAACGTTAAATCCTGCATTGCCTGTCCTCCTTACACAACCAATCCAAATATACTCCTGTAAACTATTTTATTTCCTGGTAAACCAAACATTTTCCCCCTTTGCCTATTCTAACAAATACTCAAAAAAAATGCCACCCATTTTCTAAAATCATCCAGCCCTTATTAACGTTGCAGCGAAATTTCCGATATGATATGATATGAGCAAAACCAAAAGCTATTGAAAAAACAGGAGGCGGACTGATCTATGGGTAAATCATTTAACACAGACGGATGCTGCGATCCGGCGCTTCATTATATGGTAGACCTGACCGAGCGGCTGCGAGATGTTAAGGCTATGGTTGATGCCGGGAAATATTTTTCCGTCAATCGGGCAAGGCAATATGGGAAGACCACTATGCTGGCGGCTCTCGCCGAGAAACTGGCGTCGGATTACGAGGTTATAAGTATAGATTTCCAGACTATGAGTTCTTCATCTTTTGAAAGCGAGCAGGTATTTGTCGCCGCCTTTTCTGATGAATTATTGGATCTGATACCGAAGTTTCCCGATGATACAAAAGAACAGCTTACCGCATTTGCAGAAAAAACCGCACGGACAATGTCACTGCAATCTCTTTTCAGAACCTTGAAATCCTGGTGTCAAAAATCAGAGAAAAAAATCGTCCTGATTATTGATGAAGCTGATACTGCGTCAAATAATCAGGTATTTGTTGATTTTCTCGCTCAACTTCGCGCCTGCTACTTAAGACGCGGAAAATCTCCGGCTTTCCAGTCTGTAATCCTTGCCGGGGTCTACGATATCCGCAATATTCGGCAGAAACTGCGGCCGGATGAAGCGCCCCGGCAAAACAGTCCATGGAATATTGCCGCCGATTTCGATGTGTCATTGAGTTTTTCCCCGGAAGATATCGCCGGAATGCTGACGCAATATGAAGACGATCACCACACGGGAATGGATATCGCCGGAATCTCCGGCCTGCTCTATGATTATACTTCCGGATATCCCTTCCTGGTGTCCCGTCTCTGTAAACTGATGGATGAAAAGATCCGTGAGCCTGAACCTTTTGAAGACAGAAAAGCAATATGGACCAAAGCCGGCATCCTTGAAGCGGTAAAACTTCTGTTGTCTGAAAAGAATGCATTGTTCGAATCTCTCATTGGCAAGTTGAATGACTATCCCGCGCTCCGGAATATGATCTGTCTTCTTTTATTTCAAGGGCAGACCATCCTCTATAATGCCGATGATCCGGCAACAGATATGCTCCTTATGTTCGGATTTATAAAGGCAGAACACGGAACGGTCCGGATCGCTAACAGAATCTTCGAGACACGGCTGTATAATTATTTCCTGACGCTGCCGGAAGTCCAGAACGGAGATATGTACCGGCTGGCTCTCCGAAACCAACATACATTCATCCGAAACGGGGAATTGGATATGGAACGTATTCTTGAAAAATTTGTTGAGCATTTTGACGAGATATATGGAGACCAGGGCCAGACTTTCTACGAGGAAGACGGACGGCGTTATTTCATGCTCTATCTGAAGCCGATCATCAACGGAACCGGCAATTATTATGTGGAAGCGCGAACCAGGAATCAGGAGCGTACAGACCTGATCATCGATTTCCAGGGTACACAATTTGTCCTTGAGATGAAGGTGTGGAGGGGCAATGCCTATCATGAGCGGGGCGAAGAACAGCTTATCGAATATCTGGACCACTATCACTTGAAAAAGGGCTATATGCTCAGTTTTAATTTTAACAAAAAAAAGGAGCTTGGAGTAAAAGAGATTCGAATAAAGGACAAGATATTGATTGAGGCAACAGTATAAGGAGGTGGACTGATCTATGAGTAAATCATTTAACACAGACGGATGCTGCGATCCGGCGCTTCACTACATGGTAGACCTGACCAAGCGGCTTCAGGATATCAAGGCTATGGTCGACGCCGGGAAATATTTTTCTATCAATAGGGCAAGGCAATACGGGAAGACCACTATGCTGACGGCTCTCGCAGAGAAGCTGGCAGCGGATTACGAGGTTGTGAGTATGGATTTCCAAGGATTCAGCTACGCCGATTTCATATCGGAGCAAAGTTTTATTGCCGCCTTTTCCAGGCAAATGCTTCTCTGTGCAGCCAATCTTCCTGCCGATGCGGCCAAAGAATTGGAATATTATTCAACCGGCCAGATAAATCCAGTGACTTTATCCATGCTGTTCCTGTCTCTAAAGAAACTGACTGATCAGTCCCGGAAGAAACTTGTCCTGATCATTGATGAAGTGGACTCTGCCACAAATAACCAGGTATTCATAGATTTTCTCGCCCAGCTGCGATTCTATTATCTAAGAAGAAAGAAGACTTCGACTTTTCAATCTGTAATCCTCGCGGGGGTATATGACGTCCGTAACATCAGGCAGAAGATTCGGCCAGATGAGGAACACAGACAGAACAGTCCATGGAATATTGCCGCCGATTTTGACGTATCATTAAGTTTTTCCCCGGAAGATATCGCCGGGATGCTGACGCAATATGAAGACGATCACCACACGGGAATGGATATCGCCGGAATCTCCGGCCTGCTCTATGATTATAC
>ERZ808044.1015-NODE-1015-length-19380-cov-5.866601_pt1 | contig 19380 bp, 14 predicted proteins | sample MGYA00380195_ERZ808044 | MGnify/ENA primary metagenome ERZ808044 (study PRJEB31490, sample SAMN06133423) | mouse gut metagenome | isolation source: Z7_2 | host: mice | place: China: Chengdu | collected 2015-05 ...
CGGGTAAGAAGGGGACGGTGATGATGTTCGGCCTGACGAAGCCGGATGCGCAGATCGCGGTAAAGCCGTTCCAGATTTTCCAGAAGGAGCTGACGCTTCGGGCGTCTTACATCAATCCGCATACCCAGCACAGAGCGCTGCAGCTGATCGATTCGGGGCGGCTGGATGTGGAGAGCATGGTCTGCAGGACGATCGGGCTTGAGGAGCTTGCGCAGGTACTGTCCGATCCGGCCATGCGGGCGGAAGGAAAGTATATTGTAGTTCCGGAGCAGTGATAAGTTTGGAAGCATGGATATTGCAGGCGTAGCGGCAATATCCATGAGGAGGTAAAAGAGAGGTAGCATCATGTCACAGTATACACTGGAATGTTGTGTGGACAGTGTGGAATCCGCTCTGGCGGCGGCAGAGGGCGGTGCAGACCGCCTGGAGCTGTGCGCCGCGCTGATCATCGGCGGTACGTCGCCGGGCCTGGCCTTGTTTGAGCAGGTGAAGGCGTGCTGTCATTTACCGGTGAGAGTGCTGCTGCGGCCCCGCTTCGGCGATTTTCTCTATACGGATCATGAGTTTAGGATCATCAGAAGAGAGGTGGAGCTGTTCCGGGAGGCCGGGGCGGAAGGAGTCGTGATCGGCTGTCTTAGGGCGGACGGGAGTCTTCACATGGAACGGATGCGGGAGCTGATGGAGGCTGCCGGCGGGATGAAGGTCACGCTGCACCGCGCCTTCGATGTGTGCGCGGATCCGATACGGACTTACGAGCAGGCGTGGGAACTGGGGATCGATACGATCCTCACATCCGGGCAGGAGAGCGATTGTGTGAAGGGGATGCCGTTACTTCAGAAGCTGTGCGGCCTGCGAAGGCAGGATGCCTGCAGAGAGGGAGCACGGCAGGAGAAAGAGGCGGCGCATTCCCATAAGCCGGTAGAAAGACCGCAGATCATGGCGGGCGCAGGCGTGACGCCGGAGGTGATCCGGACATTCCGGGCACAGACGGATATCACCGCCTTCCACCTGTCTGCCAAGAAGATCTTAGACAGCGGGATGGTCTACCGCCGGGCAGGGGTGCCCATGGGGATACCGGCCATGAGTGAGTACAGTATTTTCCGGACGGACAGGGAGGTTGTGGCCGAGGCCAGACGTGCCCTGGAGGACTGATCCGTCGCGGGTATGCTGGTTTTCAGTACAGAGTGTTGGTATAATACGGATTGGTTTTACCGGTATAATGTATAGTCCAGCATTTCTTTTATAAATCCGTTCCGGGCAAGTAGATCTGCCGCCTCGGCCGGGTATTCCCTGACAACGATCCGTTTTCTTTCAGGGAAGATCCGGCCCTGGCGGTATTCTTCTGTAAAGAGCGACAATGCTTCTTCCAGGCAGGAGGGATCAAAGATACGAAGCCCTTTACCCTGTTTCTCGAAGAGCATTACGGGCAGACCGCCGCGCAGCGCCACTGCGGTGCCGGACAGGTTGGCGAAGGAGCGTTCCTGTTGGTGGGGCAGCAGCTTACCCCAGGGCTGCATGGGATCCGCGGCATTGATCCAGACCAGCTCCGTCACAGGGTGGAGCAGCCTGGCCGTGATGCCGGCGAAATCTTCTTTGCGGATAAACTGCGCGCCGGAGAAGCCTTCCACGAAATAGCCTCTGCGTACCTGGCCCGTATATTCCTGAACGCGCAGAAGCGATAACGCTTCCTGCCAGGACAGGCCGCAGGAGGCGGCGGTTTCCCGGCACAGGATCAGATAGCGGTCAAAACACCGGTTCATCTGTTCCTCGATGGTCAGAGGCCGCAGGGGCCGGACCAGATCCCACCGCCCGGCGTTCAGAGCCTTTACCCGTGCGCCGATCCGTTGTCTGGCAGCGGATTTTTTGATCTTCTCCCGGTTTTGCCACTGGCGCACGGGCAGGAAGCTGTCCGCGCATACAAGCCCCTTCTCCATCAGGGACAGGAGTGTGTCGTAGGGCGCTTCGCCGGGCAGTACGTTACCCAGCGCCTGCATGAAGCTGGCGCCTCTGCGGGAGAGAGCCTCCAAGAGCAGGCACTCTTTTTCGGACAAAGCTTCGGCGGCGGGCATGTCGTCTTTGGCCTGTGCTTCTGCTGACAAAGCTTCGGCGGAAGGCAGGTTGTCCCCGGCCTGCGCCTCCCTGGATAGTCTTATGCAGGCGGCAGGCGTACTTTCCCAGTCGATGTCATCGGTACGGTCGAACCGGATCCGACCTTCTTCCATATGCCAGAAAAATTCCCCCCTGGCCAGTAAGCTGTCCAACAGGTTCTCCCGGTAGCCTTTGACCCGCAGGGGCAGAAGCTGCTCTTCCCAGGCCGCGGCGGGAAAGGCGGTGCCGGACAGGGATAAGAGGGCATGGGAAAGCGCCTCCTGCGCCGGTGCCGTGCGGCTTATGCGGGACAGCAGCAGGGAAGCGTAAGAGGCGGGCTGACAGGTGGAGATCTCCTCCCGGCGGTTTTTCAAGGTTTTTGTGCGGGCGCGCTTGTAGAGCTGCGCGTGATAGTAGACGGCGTCGGAATCCGGGGCATGGCCGTTTGCTGTTGCATCGCGTTCAGGGTCGGGGCTGATGCCGGCGCCGGGAACCGGGTCTGACGGATTAGCAGGAGCAGAAGCAGGATCCCTGTGACAGACTGCCTCGCCGCGGCGGCACAATTCCTGCAGCAGCGCTTCGGCGGTCTGCATGGGAAAGCCGTAGCGCTCTGCAGCCTGCCTTATGCTTGCACCGCCGCGGTAACGCAGCATCCGGCGCAGGATGGAAAGGCAGGCTTCTTCGTTCTGCTCTTCTAACGCGCTGCGGTAATCCTCCTGCTGCTCGGCGGCGATCCACAGGCCCTGTTCCAGATAGAGAGCCCGTCCTTCTTCATACAGCGTTTCCAGCCATTCCACGGGGATTTCCAGATCTCCGGCGGCCAGGTCGCCTTCCGTCATTAAGAGCGAGTGGAGCTGCCTTGCATCTTCCGGGAGCCTGGTTCTCTCCTGGAGCCCGGCCAGTTCTTTGCTGCCGGGTACAAGCAGTTCTTTTTCCTGCTGGAGCGCTTCTTCCACCGCGGCATGGATGCTTCTGGGGGTGGGGGCGTAATCGTACATTACCGCCGCTTCCTGACTCCACTGCAGGGGCAGGGACATCGGGGAGGCGGTCTCGGTATAGATTTCCCGCACGACGATCTCTCCACAGCGGATTTTTTCCAGTATGTCCCGGAGGCCGTTCAGGTCCCACAGCTGTTCCATACACTCTCTTGTCGTTTCGCGGATTAGGGGATGGTCATTTTCCCGCACCACCTGTTCCAGCATCTGGGCGCTGCGCAGACGCTGCATCCACAGGGGCTGACGGCCGGAACCTTTGGCGCCCATCATCAGTGCCCGGCCGCAGTTATAGCGGAAGGCCATACTAAATACCGGTGTGGCGGGCAGCAGGGCGGTGAGAAAAGCCTGCACGGCGTCAGGATCGATTCTGGCGAGCAGGCCCTCAGGCATGGGTTTGTCACCGTAGGAGTAGAGCAGGAAGCCGTCTTCTTCGTCCACATGGCCCACATCCGTGCTCATTTCTTCCTTTGCAAGACGGGCGGCCAGCAGGGAGAGGGGTGTGTTGACGCGCCGGCCGAAAACGGAATGGATCATCAACTGGCTGTTGCCGGACTGGTCACGGAAATGTTCCGCCAGCATGACCTGGTCCGTGGGCAGTCCGCCGGTGGCGGCAATCTGCCGTTTCAGATAATCGCCGGCCGATCTGGCAGCAGACATGTCAAGGCCCAGAGCCCCCAGGGCTTCCGGCAGTTTTCCGGTCTCGCCGGCATGTTCCAGAGCGCGCAGCATTCTGCCGAACAGTTCTCCGGTCTCTTTGCCCCGGCCTTTCAGTTCGCCTTTCCAGAAAGGCAGGCGGGCGCCCTCGACAGGGGCCTGCTTTACCGTCACGGTATCCCGGCTGATATGCACCACCTTCCATGCAAAAGCGCCCAGAATAAAGCGGTCGCCCCGCTGGGTCTCATACACGAATTCTTCGTCCGCCTCGCCCACTTTCACGCCCTCTTCGGTACGCACCGTATACATGCCTTTGTCCGGAATGGTGCCGCCGGAGGAGACGGCCAGCATCCGGCTGTAGCCGTCACCCTCCACACGGCCGTGCAGACGGTCATAGAGAACCCGCGGTCTGGCCGGGATATCCCGGCTGTGCTCATGATCGCCGGCCAGCATCCGCAGTACGGCTTCCACATCGTCTTTTGTCACGTCGCGGAAGGGCCATGCCCGGGGCAGCAGGCGCATCACGTCGTCCACTTCATAGCTTTTGAAAGCCGCCATGGATACCAGATGCTGTGCCAGGATATCCAGACAGCCCTGAGGCGGATTGGTCTTCTCCACCATGCCTTCTCTGGCAAGTTGGGCCGTCATGCCGCAGAGTATACTCTCGGCCGGTGTGCGGGGGAAAAGGTACATCACGCTGGTACGGCCCGGATTGTGGCCGGCCCGGCCAAGCCGCTGCATGGTGCCGGAGACGGTGCGGGGACAGCCCACCTGGAGTACCTGATCGATCTCGCCCACGTCGATGCCAAGTTCCATGGAGGAGGTAGCGCACAGGAGACGCAGCCTGCCTTCCCGCAGCGCGGTCTCCGTCTCGGCACGCTGCTCCTTTGAAAGACTGCCATGGTGGACTCTGGCAAAATCTTCGCCACCCATCTGGTTTACATAATATGCCAATTTCTCCGCATATCGTCTGCCCTCCACGAAGGCGATCACACTTCCCGCCCCCTGACAGTAGCGGTAGACCAGCTCCGAAAGCTCCTGCCAGACGGGATCTTTGCGCCGCTTGCCGGTATCCACATAGGAGCCGAGTATCTGCAGCTCGATTTTTTTGTGCATGGCGGGAGCGGCCACGAATACCGGTTCCGGGGCCAGATATTCAGCGGCCAGAGAAAGGGGCGCAATGGTGGCGGAGAGGCCGATCCGCTGCAGCGGTGCACCGCACAGGGCGTCCAGCCTGGCCAGAGAGAACATCAGGTGCGCCCCGCGTTTGGTGTCGATCAGGGCGTGGAGTTCGTCAATGATCACGGCCTTCGCGGTACACAGCATATTCTGGCCGGTCTTGGAGGTGAGCAGCAGGTAGAGGGACTCCGGCGTGGTGATCAGGATATGGGGCGGCCGGCGGATCATCCGCTGGCGCTCCCGCGGGGTGGTGTCTCCGGTGCGGATCGCAGTCTGAATGAGAGACTCTGCGCCGATACCGGCCAGGGGGCGGTTTAAGTTCTCACGGATGTCTGCGGCCAGTGATTTCAGGGGGGATACATAGATCAGATACAGGGCCTGCTCCAGCGTTCCTTCGGCGGCTTTTTTCCGCAGCCGGTCCAGAAATACGAGGAAGGCGGAGAGTGTCTTGCCTGTCCCGGTGGGGGCGGACACCAGCACATGCCCGCCGGCGGCGATGGCCGGCCAGGCGGCTTCCTGTACGGGAGTGGGGGCTCCCAGCGATTCATGAAACCACCGGGCGGTGTCGGGGGAGAAGAGGGTCAGGCAGTCGGAAATTTTGGGGTTTGGCATGGGTTTGGCGCTCCTGTTTTTGTTTTTTATTTCCTGCATTTTGTTATAATTCTAATATAGCATGACGAACCGGTGGCTTCAAGACACACCATATGGTATGTGGATTATTCCGGAGATTACGGCTGTATAAATATAAACTGAAGAATGCGAAGTGTAACAATAGCTATTTGCTTTGTTATGTGCTATATTAGATAGAAATGAAGCCGTCTGAGACAGGGGCAAATGGCAGGATGATTCAGGACAGGCTGGAAAAATTAAGAGACTGACAACATGGAGGTGCGAGATTGAAAATGAGAAGTTATTTTCATTACGTTTTGTGCCTTGAGCGAAGCGAAAGGAATGGATATAACTATGAAAATTTATGATATTTCGCAGGAGGTATTCGGAAGCAAAGTATTTCCGGGAGATCCTGCGCCTGGCATGCAGGCGGTGATGAGAATAGCGGAAGGCGGCAAGTGCAATCTGTCGGCATTTTCCATGTGTGCGCATAACGGCACCCATGTGGATGCGCCGTTTCATTTCTACGAAAACGGGAAGACCATAGAGGAGACGGATCTGGAACGTTATATCGGGATTGCTTACGTGGCAGCGCATGAGGGCGTCGTGACGGCCAATGATGCGATCTCGATTCTGGAGAAGGCCAGAGAGACGGACCGGCGGAGCAGGAAGCGGATCTTGATCAAGGGAAAAGCGGTTGTCTCTTTGGAGGCGGCGAAGGTGTTCGCCGAGGCTGGGATTCTGCTTCTGGGCAATGAATCGCAGACAGTAGGACCGGAGGAGGATTCAAGGGAAGTGCATCTGCAGCTTCTGGGCGCAGAGGTTACGCTGTTAGAGGGAATCCGGCTGGGCGAGGTGGAAGAAGGCGTCTATTTCCTGAATGCTGCGCCGATCAATCTGGGCGGTGTGGACGGTGCACCCTGCCGGGCCGTATTGGTGGAACTTGGTTAATTGTTTAAGAAGAAGGAAAGAGAACGCGGAAGAACAGGAGAGGCTTGGCATATGGGAAGATCGGTTGCGATAGGCGTTCAGGATTTTGAGACCATCACAGCAAACAATTATTTTTACGTAGACAAAACGGATTTTATTCGGGAATGGTGGGAGAATGGGGACAGTGTGACGCTGATCACCCGGCCCCGGCGTTTTGGCAAGACGTTGAATATGAGTATGTTGGAGCGCTTTTTTTCTGTAAAGTTTGCCGGGCAGGGCCAGCCTTTCGAGAAGCTGCACATATGGAAGGACGAGAAGTATCGAAGCCTGCAGGGAACTTATCCGGTGATCAGTTTAAGTTTTGCCAATGTCAAGGAAAACACTTTTGAAAAAGCGAAGGTGCGATTCTGTCAGATACTGACGGATCTGTACAGCCGGCATGATTTTCTGCGGACAGGCAATGTCCTGACGGAAAAAGACCTGGAATATTTTAACAGGGTCTCCGACTATATGACGGAGGCGGATGCTGTTGTCGCCCTGCACAGGTTGTGTGAGTTTCTGCAGCGCTATTATGGCAGGAAGGTGATCATTCTTTTGGATGAGTATGACACGCCGATGCAGGAAGCCTATGTGAACGGTTTCTGGAATGAGATCGTGTCCTTTATCAGAAATTTATTCAACGCGACGTTTAAGACCAATCCCTTCCTGGATAAGGCGGTGATGACCGGGATCACGAGAGTCAGTAAGGAGAGCATCTTTTCCGATCTGAATAATCTGACGGTGGTGACAACAACCGGCAATAAGTATGAGGCTGCTTTCGGTTTTACACAGAGTGAGGTTTCGGATGCGCTGGCGGAATTCGGGGTCTCTGCCATGGAAGAGCGGGTCAGGGAGTGGTACGATGGTTTTACTTTCGGAAGTAAGACAGATATTTATAATCCCTGGTCCATCATAAACTTTTTGAGCGAGAAGAAATTGTATACTTACTGGGCCAATACCAGCAGCAACAGCCTGGTCGGAAAGCTGATCCGGGAAGGCAGCAGGGATGTGAAGCTGATCATGGAAAATCTTTTGCAGGGCGGTGTCCTTCGCACGAAGATAGATGAACAGATCGTTTTTGACCAGCTTGACTATAATGAGTATGCTATCTGGAGCCTGCTTCTGGCAAGCGGATATCTGAAAGTGGAAGAACATACCGTGGATGCAGAGAACGGCAGAACGGAGTATGCTCTGCGTCTTACCAACAAGGAAGTAAAGCTGATGTTTGAAGACATGATCGAGGGCTGGTTCAAACAATATGTACCGGCTTACAACGATTTCATCAAGGCGCTGCTTCTGCATGATAAGAAGGCGATGAACGTCTATATGAACAGAGTCGCCCTGGCGACTTTCAGTAATTTTGACACCGGAAACAAGTCTTCTGAAAGTGCGGAACCGGAACGTTTTTATCATGGGTTTTTGCTGGGGTTGATGGTGGAGCTGGCGGACCGGTATGTGATCACTTCGAATCGTGAAAGCGGCTTTGGACGGTATGATGTGATGCTAAAACCAAAGGCCGGCGCGGCGGGCCGGGAGGATGCCGTTATCCTGGAATTTAAAGTGCATGATGCGGAAGAAGAAAAAACGCTGCAGGATACGGTGAATGCGGCGCTTGCACAGATTGATGAGAAGCGGTATGCGGCGGTGCTGGAGGCGGAAGGAATACCGGCAGAGCGTATCAGAAAGTACGGGTTTGCATTTCAGGGGAAGAAAGTACTGATCGGATAGATGCCGTTTTGATGAAATATGCATAAAATAAAACAGTGTACAAATGCTATAGAGGGAAAGGCGGGAATGGTGATATGCAGCTGGCACTTGGATTATTGATCCCTTTTGCGGGGACGACACTTGGTTCTGCAATGGTATTCTGGATGAGACGGGAGATGAACAGGAAGCTGGAGAAGATGCTTCTTGGATTTGCTTCCGGGGTGATGATCGCGGCTTCCGTGTGGTCTCTGTTGATCCCGGCTATCGGCATGGCGGAAGAACAGGGGAAGGTGGGATGGTTCCCGGCAGCAGTTGGGTTTCTTGGCGGTATTGCGTTCCTGCTGGGACTGGACAGTCTGGTGCCGCATCTGCATCTGGAGAGCGCAGAACCGGAAGGACTGGAAGCCAATTTAAAAAAAACAACCATGCTTGTCCTTGCGGTGACGCTGCACAATATCCCGGAAGGCATGTCTGTGGGCGTTACATTTGCGGGCGCGCTGTTGGGAAATACCGGCATTACCATGGCAGGTGCGTTTACGCTGGCGGCGGGCATCGCCATCCAGAATTTTCCGGAAGGGGCGATCATCTCCATGCCGCTTAGAAGCGAGGGGATAGGCAGATGGCGGGCGTTTGTCTACGGTGCGCTGTCGGGTGTCGTGGAACCGGTTGCGGCGGCAGTCACCATCCTTTTGGCAGAACAGATCGTGCCGGCGCTTTCCTATATGCTGGCTTTTGCGGCCGGTGCCATGATCTATGTGGTGGTGGAGGAGCTGATCCCGGAATCCCAGGCGGGAGAACACAGCAATATCGGCACCATCGGCGTTGCGGCAGGGTTCGTACTGATGATGATACTGGATGTGGCGCTGGGATAGCGCTACACATGGAACAACAGCCTTTTGGAAAAGGTATTCCGATACTCACTTGGCGAAAGCCCGGTGAGTTTTTTGCAGGCATTCCGCATTTTGTGGAAAACACTGGCATCTGTGCGGAAAGCGGAGTGTTGAAGACAGCTCCGGTGATTTACACGGACGCGGAAGAACTACAATGGATGGAGCAGAAGAAGCTGAGCGGTATTGTGGAAGGAAACGTGGAAAACAAAGTGCGGATCAGGATATAGAAAGGGCAGATACATGAAAAGCTAATATATTATCCAGTAGTTGCATTTTATGAAGAGTTGGGATAAAATATTATCTATGAATACATCATTTTTTTTATCAAAAACACCGGGTGAGATACAGAGACTAATTGCAGACCGTATCCGTACCATCCGCAGAAGACGGAAAATATCGCAGGTGAAGTTAAGTCAGTTGTCAGGCGTAAGCCTGGGGTCTGTGAAGCGATTTGAACGAAGCGGTGAGATTTCTTTTCTCTCCCTGATTAAAATTGCAACTGCGCTTGAGCTGGAAGAAGAACTGGAGCATTTATTTGTGGACGTTCCGCCTGCGTCTATAGAGGAGATCATTCGTGGACAGGATTAGACAGTTAAATGTGTTTTATCATGAAAGAAAGGTCGGAACCCTGGCTTTGTACAAGGAAAGGCTGGCAGCTTTTGAATATGACAAAGAATGGATCGAAAGTGGATTTCCAGTCAGCCCGTTTTCCCTGCCGTTGGAAAAGAGAGTCTTTCTTCCTAAAGCAGATCCCTTCGGAGGTCTGTTTGGTGTGTTCGCGGATAGTCTTCCCGATGGATGGGGGCGTTTGCTGGTAGACCGCCTGATGCTGAAAAACCATATAGATCCTGTCACGGTCGGAAATCTGAACAGGCTTGCTATCGTAGGGGACTCGGGTATGGGGGCGCTTTCTTACAGGCCGGAGATACCTTTATGCGCGGAAGCGGCGGCACTGGATTTGGATCAGGTTGCCGAGGAATGTGAGAAGATGCTGAAAATAGAATATTCGGATAATTTAGACCAGTTATTTCAACTGGGCGGTTCATCCGGAGGAGCAAGGCCCAAAATATTAACAAAGATAGACGGTGAGGAATGGATCATCAAATTTCCATCCTGTGATGACAAAAAAGATATAGGGAAACAGGAATATGAGTATTCCCTGTGTGCGAAAGAATGCGGTATTGAAATGATGCAGACAAGACTTTTTCCGTCTGAAAGATGTGCCGGATATTTCGGAACGAGGCGCTTTGACCGAAAACGGGATGCCGGAGGGGCCGTGGGCAAAATTCATATGCTATCGGTCAGTGCCATTCTGGAAACATCACACCGTATTCCGAATCTGGACTATCATCTCCTGATGAAACTTACACTGGAAGTTACGAAGGATTTTTCAGAAGTGTTGAAGTTGTATCGCCTGATGTGCTTTAATGTGTTTGCTCATAACAGGGACGATCATTCCAGGAATTTTTCTTATCTGTATGATGAGCAGGAAGCATGTTATAAACTTACTCCGGCCTATGATCTTACTTACAGTCATTCTCTTAACGGGGAGCACGCTACGACGGTCAACGGAAACGGGATAAATCCGGATATGGAAGAAATACTGGAGGTAGCGGTTCAGGCAGGTATCAGGGAAACGCAGGCAAGAAAAATTGCGTGCGATATACGGGAGTGCGTTGAGGATATGCTTGAGGGATATCTCAAAAAGCATATGGTTTACAAAATTTAAAGGAGGAAACAAACATGTTGCATTATTTTGAAGAGAAGGACGGCAGCCTGCTTTTCCGGGAGAACGGGGAGAGCGTGATGGTAACGCCCTGGGGTGCGAACAGCTTTCGGGTGCGGGCGGCGTTTCTGGGCGAGATCGAAGAGGGGAGCGTGGCCCTGTCTGCGCCGCAGGATCCGGCACAGGAAGGCAGTATCAGCATAGAGGAGCAGCGGGCGTCCATCACCAATGGGAAGATCCGGGCGGAACTTACCGTGAATCCCTGGGGGAAGGCGCTGCAGATCACTTTCTATGATCAGAAGGGAAAAGTGCTGCTGCAGGAGATTCCCAACGGCGGCGCGCTGCAGAAGAAGGCGAGGCGTTTCCGACCTCTGGCCGGCGGCGGGTATCATCTGAAAGCCAGTTTCGTGTCCGATCCGGAAGAAAAGATCTACGGTATGGGACAGTACCAGCAGGAAACCTTTGACTTAAAGGGATGCAATCTGGAGCTGGCCCACAGGAATTCACAGGCCAGTGTTCCTTTCTATATTTCCAGCCTGGGGTATGGCTTTTTGTGGCATAATGCGGCCATAGGCGAGGTGCATTTCGGCAGCAACACTACGGAATGGATCGCGGAAGATACCAGGCAGCTGGATTACTGGATCACGGCGGGAGACACGCCGGCACAGATCGAGGAGGCCTATACGGCCGTGACGGGCAGGGTGCCGATGATGCCGGAGTACGGTCTGGGCTTCTGGCAGTGTAAGCTGCGTTATTACAATCAGGAGCAGGTGCTGCAGATTGCCCGGGAATACAAGAAGCGTGAGATTCCGGTAGATGTGTTGGTGATTGATTATTACCATTGGCCCCGGTGTGGTGACTGGCGTTTTGATGAGGAGTATTTCCCGGATCCGGCGGCGATGATACGGGAGATACAGGATATGGGTATCCGGGTGATGGTATCCATCTGGCCGCAGGTGGACTGGCGCAGTGAGAATTACGAGGAGATGAAGCAGCAGGGACTTCTGGTAAAAAGCAATTCCGGCGTGGACGTGCAGATGATCTTCCACGGCAACAATGTGTTCATGGATGCCACCAACCCGCGCACAAGGGAGTACGTGTGGGAGAAATGCCGGAAGAATTATGCAGATCTGGGCATCCGTACTTTCTGGCTGGATGAGGCGGAGCCGGAGTTTACCACGTATGATTTTGCAGATTACCGTTATCATGCCGGTTCCGTGGCACAGATCGGCAATATCTATCCGCGGGAATACGCACGGCTTTTCTATGAAGGACAGAAGGCGGACGGACAGGAGGATATCGTGAATCTGATCCGTTGTGCCTGGGTGGGCAGTCAGAAATATGGAGCACTTGTCTGGTCGGGGGATATTATGTCAACCTATGAGGACTTCCGCAAACAGATCTGCGCGGGCATACATATGGGGCTCTGCGGAATTCCCTGGTGGACCACGGATATCGGCGGATTTCACGGCGGCAATATCCACGACGATGGTTTTAAGGAGCTGTTGATCCGCTGGTTCCAGTTCGGCGCTTTCTGTCCGGTCATGCGTATTCATGGCTGCCGCCAGCCCGGGCAGCAGATCGTCAATAAAGCGGGTGAGGTGCGCGAGTGGACAGGCGCGGAGAATGAGGTCTGGAGTTACGGGGAAGAGAACTATGAGATCATGGTGAAGTTCATCCGTATCCGGGAGATGATGCGTGATTATACGCGGAGCCTCATGCAGGCGGCACATGATGTGGGGGCGCCGGTGATGCGGGCCATGTTCTATGAATTTCCGGAAGATAAGGTATGCTGGGAGATTCAGGACGCCTATATGTTCGGGCCGGATATTCTGGTGGCGCCCATCTGTCATGAGAAGGCAGCAGGCCGCAGCGTATATCTGCCTGCAGGCACGTTCTTTGTGCACGCCGGGACAGGCGACAGATATGAGGGCGGCCAGTGGTACGAGGTGGCGGCGGATATTCATACCATACCGGTATTTTTGAGAGAAGGCAGACAGGACTATCTGATCGGGAAGATTTGATCAGTGCCTGGAAGGAATGTTGAAATAAGAAATGTTGAAACAGGATAGACAGAGGGAGACTACTGTGAAAGAAAGTAGACTTTCATTACTATTTGTGCCGCTGACGGAAAGGCGGCGGAATGGAGATTGCTATGGATAAAAACAGATTTGCCATCACCCCGCCCATGGGGTGGAACAGCTACGATTACTATGACACCACGGTGAATGAGGCACAGGTCAGGGCGAATGCGGACTATATGGCGGCGCATCTGAAAGCGTTCGGCTGGGAGTATGTGGTGGTGGATATTGAATGGTACAGTAACGATGCTGGAACGGTGCGGGACAGTTTCCAGTATATTCCGTTCGGGGATATCGAGATGGATGAGTATGGCAGGCTGCAGCCTGCGCCGGAGCGTTTTCCCTCTTCGGCAGACGGAAAGGGCTTCGGGCCGCTGGCGGACTATGTGCACAGTCTGGGATTAAAGTTCGGAATCCATATTATGAGGGGGATTCCCCGTCTTGCGGCACAGCAGCGTTGTCCGGTGCCGGGGGCCAAAGAGACGGCAGACAGGATCGCAGATCCTTCTTCGATCTGTATCTGGAACCCGGATATGTATGGCGTGCGCGGTACGGCGGACGGACAGGCCTACTATGATTCCCTGCTTGCCATGTACGCGCAGTGGGGCGTGGACTTTATCAAGTGCGACGATATCTGTGACAGCAGACTGTACAGGACGGAGCCTTTCTCCGGCTGGGAGGAGACGAGAATGATCCACCGGGCCATCGAGAAATGCGGCCGGCCCATCGTCCTCAGCCTTTCGCCGGGACCGGCTCATATCGACCGGGCATGGGAGTACTGCCGGTATGCGAATATGTGGCGGATCACCGATGACTTCTGGGATGAGTGGAGCCTGCTCAAGGCGATGTTTGTCCGCTGTGAGATGTGGCAGGATCATGTGCGGGAAGGCTGTTTCCCGGACTGCGACATGCTGCCGCTGGGGAAACTGGGTAAGGGCTTCGGGAACGGCGAGTGGGATACCCGCTTTACGAGAGAGGAGCAGAAGACCATGATGACATTATGGTGCATGTTCCGTTCTCCGCTGATGATCGGGGCGGAACTGACACGGCTGGACGACTGGACGCTGTCTCTGCTGACAAACGGAGAGCTGCTTGCGATGCTGGGGGAGAACTGCAGCGGAACGCAGCTTGTGCGCACGGAAGAATACGCTGTCTGGAAGAATAAAGACGAGGCGTCCGGCAGGCTCTGTGTGGCGCTTTTTAACTTAAGTGACGGGGACAGAGAGCTTTCCATTGCCCTTTCTGCGCTTGGCGAGGAGACCTGCGAGAAGCAGCAGGATGCAGAACTGTATGAGATCTGGGAGAAAAAGGAGAGCAGCACGGTTGACGGCAGGATCGCGGTACAGGTGCCGGCACATGGAGTGAAGGTCTATCGGGTCGGCCGATAGAAGGGGGCCGGTCGGAAGGGATACTTCATATAAGGGAGTGTCCCTTTCGGCGTTTGGGTTTTTCTGTGGTACAAATGTTATAACCCCGATGAAAATGGTTTACAGTCTGTAGGCTAAATGGAACTATCTGTTTTAAAACATATTCGTTTTTTACATCGTCTGCCAGATAAGAATATCCGCCTTTTCTATTCCAGCTGCTTCTCTACCTGTAAAATACTGTCTATGTTGGGGCTGCCCCTTGTTCTTAATATTCGCAAGGTAATGCGGACAAAAATATATTTCGTCGCACACCTTTTTCCGGCTCTCCTTGCGTCCCTTACGCACCGCTTTGATTGCTTCCCCAAAAGTCTTAAAATCATATCGCGGTACTGGTCTTTTGCCGTATTCATTCACCATATTACATTTTATTGTTCATCTTTTTTGGGGATATGTCTATATAGTTCTATTGATTAGCTTGAATAATTCCTATTTCTGCCCCGGAAGCAGCGAAGAAATGGGGCAATTCAGAAAGACGAGTGCAAAAGCTATGTGAGGAAAACCGCATACCGGGCATGGTAAAATTCAACCGTATGTGGCTGATACCAAAAGACGTAGAAAAACCCGCAGACGCGAGAAGAAAGGATAATTCAAAAGTAGATAAATAGTTGAAAATTAAGTGTTATATTCATTTTAAGGAGGTACAGAAATGAATACGAAAATACTGATAGTTGATGATGAATTAGATATTGTGCAAATGCTTTGCAGCTTTTTTGAAAGCAAAGGTTATCTTGTATTATCTGCTGTAAATGGAAAAGAAGCATTAAAACAAATAGAACGACAGCCGGACATTATTTTGCTTGATATCAATATGCCCGAATTTGACGGGTTAGAAGTTTGTGAACGCATTCGCAATTATTTATCCTGCCCTATCCTTTTTCTGACTGCCCGAATTGAAGATACTGATAAGGTAAAAGGATTTGCCGCTGGTGGTGATGATTATATTGTCAAGCCTTTTTCGCTTATGGAGCTTGAAGCAAGGGTAGCTGCCCATTTGCGCCGGGAAACGCGGCATAGCTTTGAAGCACAGGTAAAATTTTCCGGCGATTTGACGATTGACTACCTGGAACGCTGTCTGTTTTTTGCCGATAAGCGTGTTGGTCTTGCCAAAAAGGAATTTGATATTGTAGAGCTGTTATCTCAAAATCCGGGACAAGTCTTTGATAAGGAACGTATTTATGAGCGTATTTGGGGTTATGACAGTGAGGGGGATAGCAGCGTTGTAACAGAACATATCCGCAGGATACGGACAAAAATTGCTGCATATACAGACCGGGTATATATTGAAACAGTTTGGGGGTGTGGCTACAAATGGATAAAATAAAGTGTTCCGGGCGGGATTTATCTCTCCGAAAAAGTCTCATGCTTTATGTTATTGCTTATGCTATAATTGCTCTTGTTCTTTCAGTAGTGACTTTTTCGATATGTGATTATGCCACTGATAAGATTAAATCATCATATCCTTTAACTGGTGAACAGTATTATTTGACAAATGAACAGGGTGAACAGTTGGGAAATGGTACTTTTATTGGTGATGCGACTGTTCAAATGTCTAAACAGGACGAACGCATAATAGCTCTGTTGGAACTATTACCTATAATTGCCGTACCTGTTTATTCTGCCTTATGTATCATGGCAGCGTCTTTACTGTTTTATAGAAATAAACTCAAAATACCACTTGCAGAATTGAGGGCAGCGTCTGAAAAAATATCAAACAACGACTTGGAATTTTCAATCGAATATGATAGTAAAGACGAATTAGGGCAGCTATGTACTTCCTTTGAAATCATGCGGACTACTCTTGCAAATAACTTTTCTAAAATGTGGCGGCAAGTTGAGGAACGAGGACGGCTTAACGCTGCTTTTGCTCATGATCTGCGCACCCCGCTTACAGTATTAAAAGGATATAATGAAATGCTGCAAACAAGCGAACATATTCAGACAAAAGAAATAGCCGCCACTATGGGTAAGCACATATGCCGTATGGAAACTTATGTAAGCAGCATGAGCAATCTTCATCGCATGGAGGACACACAGCCGGATTACAAGCCTGTTTCTTTGCAGTCGTTCCTTTCCTCTCTGTATGAAAGCGCAAAGATTGTATGCACACAGAATGGAAAAATGCTTCTTTTGCAAAATGAAGTGTCCGAGTTTCAGCTTTCTCTTGATAGTTCGTTTATTTTACAGGTATGTAATAATCTGATCTCAAATGCTGTACGGTATGCCCGCAACACGGTAACACTATCTTTTTCTTTACAGGATAATCTTTTTTTGCTTTCGGTATCAGATGACGGAAAAGGCTTTGATAAAAATAGTCTGCATAATGTGACAGCTCCGTATTTCACAGAAGAAACAAATCACTCTGAACATTTTGGGCTTGGTCTATATATCTGCAAATTACTCTGCGAACATCACGACGGATACTTGAGGATTGATGATATTTCAAACGGTGCAAAAGTGTCTGCATTTTTCAAATCCCAGCCTTGTAGATAAAAAGTAGATAATTACTATTTATACTCTCCATGAAAACACATGGAGAGTATTTTTGCTTTCAATGAGGAAAGGAGCTTTATATGGAATTAAAAACAATCGAGCTTACTAAAAAATTCGGTTCAAAAACTGCTGTAAACCATTTGAATATAACTCTGACAAACGGTGTTTATGGTTTGTTAGGTGCAAATGGAGCATAGATTTATAGACAACTTTGCCTAAAGATTTGATACCAACACGCCGCTAATCGTTACACGGCGTTGTTGGACTTTATCAGTTCAAGGTTATGTTGATTGTTTTCGATAAACTCAACAATATGCTTGTGTTGGTCGGCAAAGTTAAATTGAATTGTAATCTCGTTGTTTTCGTGGACGTATATAGTATCAATCAATTCTACCAAAAGCCCACGGTCAAGGCTTTTCACATTCTCATGTTTCAAGAATGTTGTCAGATAAGGGTTGTCGTTTCCTACGCCCTTTTCTGATAGCTGAATTTCCGTTTGCAGGTTGGCGATTATGCCTTTTACCTGCTCTGCCTGCTGTTCAAACTTGGCTTTCATTCTCGTATATTCAGCACGGGTTATGTCCCCACATTTCCAGTCCATATAAAGGTTATCTGTAACGCAGGTAAGTTTTTCAAGCTCCTTGCTGCGGTCTTTCAAAAGCTGCTGTAACCGCTTTGATTGGGTGCAGACGGTAGAAGTGCGGTTGATTTCCTTTACTACCTCTGCCATATCCCCCACAAGGGAGATTTGCGCCTGTACGGCTTTCAATACTGCTTCGTGTAAGACTTCTTCCTTTATGACGTGCCGGGTGCATTTGTCCTTTGACTTAAAGACGTATGTACTGCAAACATAATAAACATAGGTCTTGTTTGGCTTGTTGCACGTCTTTCTTGTCATGGAGTGTTGGCAGTCCGCACATCTTAGCAAGCCGGAGAAAAGATAAAGCTGTTTCTTGCCCGGTGCTGTGCGGGTGTCCCGTTCCTGTAACCGCTGCGCCTTGTCGAATGTTTCCCGGTCAATGATTGCTTCGTGGGTGTTTTCCACAATGAACCATTCTTCTTTAGGCGGTGCAATCTTCTCATGCACTTTGTAGCTGATTACCCGCTGTTTCCCCTGTACCATGTTCCCTATATACATTTCATTTTTAAGGATAGTACAGACAGTGGTTATCGCCCACATACCGTCATTTTTGCTTATCCTCGGTGTCTGTAAATACAAGCCCTTGCTGTGCTTGTATTCGGTGGGTGTGGGTACTCCCATTTCGGTCAGCTTCTTTGTAATGCCTAACTTGCTCATGCCCTCGTCAACGAACCAGTGAAAAATATTCCTCACTACCTCGGCGGCTTCTTCATCAACCACAAATGCGTTTTTGTCCTCCGGGTCTTTCATGTACCCGTAGGGGGCAAATGCGCCGATAAATTCGCCTTTCCTGCGCTTGGTGTTGAACGTCCGGCGTATGTCGTTGGAAGTCCTTGCGGCGTAGCGGTCATTCATCAGCCCGGTTATGGGTACTTCCATTCCCTGTACTGCGTCCGGGTTCTTGAATGTGTCAAGTGACGGGTCGCCAATACTGATAAAGCGTACCCCGTATAAGGGGAATACCTTTTCCAAAAAATAACCTTGATCGGAATAATTGCGGAAAGCCCTTGATAATGTCTTGCAGATGATACAGTTGACAGTCCCGGCTTCCACGTCATGTATCAGCCGTTGAAATTCGGGGCGTTCGTAGTCCGTCCCGGTCAGCCCGTCGTCTGCGTAAACATCAGCAATGATATACTCGCCCTCGAAAAATTCCTCGATATACTCCGTGATGATTTTTCTTTGGTTGGTTACGCTCAAACTTTCGTCGTTCCCGTCGTCTTTGGATAGTCTTATGTAGACAGCAATCCTCCATACAATACGGCTTATAGTGGGTTGGTTCTGTGTTTTTCTAATGCGTGGCATTTGTCCTCCAATCCCCCTATAACCACACGTCCATTATACCATAGGACGGAGATTATTTCAGCATTTTTCAACATATTTTTTAACCTTTTTTCAGACCGCCGAAAAAGCTGATTAAGTGGGAATTGAGGTCATTTCCCGCAGGCGCAAAGGACAGACGGACGACTGTTTCCCCGCAGCGGAAACAATACGGGTTCTTTATCTGTTCAAGGTACGCTTTCATGCGTTCCGTGGCAGAAAGCCCCGTATCAATGGAAACATGGTTTATGTCCGTCAGTTGTGCGGGGTCGGTCGTGTCTGTCCCCTGCCTGCTCATAAAGTCCAGTTGTTCACTATTTATCATTGGCAGCCCTCCTTTCAGAATATCTTTGGATTGCTGTTGTTGGTTTTATTGAATGGGCGAAACGGACGGCTTGGCAGCTCCACGGGACTTGCACCCCTCTCATTCTTATGAGTAGCCGTGTCATACGGGTGTATCATTATGCCAATGTGCGGGTCATGGCGGCGGCAGTTTCCACTTTGCCGCCTGCGGTTCACTGATAATAAATCGCTCGCCCCTTGCCGGGGGTCTTGGCGTATCAGCCCGCAGGCTCGCCGCACATTGAACGTGTCCGTTTGCCCTA
>ERZ808044.1024-NODE-1024-length-19263-cov-10.769155_pt1 | contig 19263 bp, 14 predicted proteins | sample MGYA00380195_ERZ808044 | MGnify/ENA primary metagenome ERZ808044 (study PRJEB31490, sample SAMN06133423) | mouse gut metagenome | isolation source: Z7_2 | host: mice | place: China: Chengdu | collected 2015-05 ...
AAGGTAGATAGGGCAGAGGTGGAAGTGTGGCAACACATGGAGCTGACTGTTACTAATCGATCGAGGGCTTGACCAAATAGAACTAAAGTTCATTAGGAGAAAGTGGCAGTACGGATGAAGAAACAGTGAAGGAAACTTGCTTACGGAACTGGTTCTTTATACGGACGGAGATTTGCGGAGCAAATTCATCGAGAAGGAGCGAGGCGTATTCGAGATGACCACTTTCGTATTCAGGATGTAATCTGTATGAAGTTTTGAAGGTACAAATAAAAATTAATAGTATGAACTATTGATTTTTTATGTGATATAAGTTAAAATAATAAATGGCGTATCAGATACGTCATTTTTATAGAATAAAGGGGATTGGTCAAATGGTATGATAGGGGTCTCCAAAACCTTTGGTGGGAGTTCGATTCTCTCATCCCCTGCTAATTAGAAAGCCTTGGATTTACTGATTTTATAGTAGCTCCAAGGTTTTTTTGTAAATTAAATTGATTTATTTGAATATGATTTGTGCGAAAATCAATTTTTAAAGGAGGATATGGATAACTATGGAAGAAAAATCTATTAACAGATATCATAGCTTTGGCAGAAGTCTTGAAAATTTAAAGGAGGCAAGATTACAGGATGGGAATGATAAGTTTGTTTTAAGCGGAACGGTGCAGATGTTCAATTTGTTCTTTGATTTGTCGTGGAAAGTAATGAAAGATAGTATAATACAGTATCATGGTGTGACTGACTTTGCAACAAGTTCACCCCGTGAAACCTTGCAGACTGCCAGAAACGTAGGATTAATGGAAGATGATATATGGATTACTATGCTTCGGGTGAGAAATAATTTAGTACATGACTATGATGGAGAACTGGCAAGGAAGTATTTCGTAATCATAATATCGGAATATTATGATAAAATGGATGAATTAAGGAATAGAATTTCTAAGTATTATACAAATCAATAGCTGCCTCAAATGACACAGGTGAGTAAAAAAACAAAGGCAGGGAAAGCAGAATACTATGATAAATCGAGAAGACATGTTAGAACTTACCCGCAGAATGACGCCAAAGAGGACATCATTTACCCGGATTGCGGGGGCGTATATGGATAAAGACGGAGAGATGGACGGAAGCTTTAATACCAATTTCCTCAATCTGTCTACAGGAGAAAAGGAAAAAAATTTAGCCATAGCAAAAACAATTCCCTTTTCTGAGACGAATGAGCAGCTAAAGGAATATTCCTTTACCTCTAAAGGAAAAGGAAGTATCTGGCAGCTATTGATGGGAATGCGCCAGTGCGGTCTGAAAAATGATGCCCTTATGTATACGTTTTACGAGCATGTGGCGGAGCATTACCGGACGGAGGAAGAATATGCCATTTTTATATTCCATGACAGGTATGACGTCCCGGTGAAGGGGACGGATAAGGAAAGACTCGGGGAATCGGAGGAAGTCTATGAGTATCTTATCTGTGCCATTTGCCCCTTGATGGGAGAATATGAGCCGGGAAAACCGGAGTGCGGATTTTTGTTTCCGGCGTTTTTGGCACGAAGCTGTGACATGGAGCATGTCGCAGTGTTTCAGGCAGACAGCCGGAACCCGCATTTAGAACTGATAGAAAAAATTTTGGGAGTAAAGGAAGAAAATGCAAAAGAGGAAGGAATTGAAAGATAACAGCTTTTACAGGCAGATTTTTAAGCTGGTATTGCCGATTATTATTCAAAATCTGCTGAATGCCGCAGTCAGCTCTGCGGATGTGCTGATGCTTAACTATGTGGGGCAGTCCTCCATTTCGGCGGTGTCGCTGGCGTCCCAGTATGCCAGCATTCTGTTTATGGTGTTTTATGGCTTAGGGACAGGGGCAACCATATTGTGTGCCCAGTATTACGGAAAAGGCGATATGCAGGCGATACAGGTGGTGGAGGGCATTGCCATGCGTTTTTCCCTGCTGATTGCTTTTGGCTTTGCCGGGGCGGCGCTGCTGCTTCCGGAGAAAATGATGCAGATTTTCACTGCGGATACGGAGCTGATTACTATCGGGGCATCTTACCTCAGATGCATGAGCGTCTGCTATCTGTGCTGGGGAATTACTGAGGTATATCTGGCAGTGTTAAGGAGTATCGGAAGAGTGGTTATCAGCACTGCCATGAATATTCTGGCATTTTCCATCAATGTGCTGCTGAATGCAGGGTTTATTTTCGGGCTTTTTGGGCTGCCGAAGCTGGGGGCGACGGGGGTGGCAATCGCCACCTCCCTGTCGAGGGTAATTGAGCTGGCGGTGTGTCTGGTGGTTTCCTTTTTAAGTAAGGATATCAAACTGGATTTTCGTTATATGTTCCGTAAAAATAAACTGCTGTTTGCAGATTTTGTAAGGCTTTCCCTTCCGGCTCTGGGAAATGACATTAGCTGGAGTGTGGCTTTTTCCATGTATTCCGTGATATTGGGACATTTGGGAACGGATGTGGTGGCAGCAAATTCCTTTGTGGTGGTGGTGAGAAATTTCGGTACAATCCTTTGCTTTGGAATGGCAAGCGCAGGCGGGATTTTGCTGGGAAATATCATTGGGGAAAACCGCTTAGAGGAGGCAAAGGCAGGTGCGAAAAAGCTGATGAAACTTACGGTAATTACCGGAGCGGTGGGCGGACTTATTATTTTAGCAGTTATGCCTTTTGCGCTGCATTATGCGGCTTTGTCAAAGCAGGCAATGTACTATATGAAATATATGCTGCTGATTAATACCTATTATGTAATGGGAGCGGCGGTGAATACCACCTTGATTGCAGGAGTTTTCCGTGCGGGGGGAGACAGCAGATTCGGCTTCATCTGCGATACCATTGATATGTGGTGCTATGCGGTGCCTCTGGGGTTTTTAGCGGCGTTTGTATTTAAACTTCCGGTGATGTGGGTTTATTTCCTGCTGTGTACGGACGAGTTTGTGAAATGGCCCTGGGTGATAAGGCATTACCGGAGCGGGAAGTGGTTGAAAAATATTACAAGGGAAGATTTGTTTGAAGAGCAGCGGGAGAACTAAAGGTTCTCCCGTATTTTAATGCTTAAATCCATGTAGATACTGCTTTCCTCCGGCAGATTTCCGGTCAGGAGATAATCCACCAACAGGGCAAGGGATTTTGCCCCCTGTTCCTCCGGTTGCTGGCAGATGGTGGCGGAGATAATGCCTTTTTCCATCATTTCAATGGTGGAGGGAACGGCGTCAAAGGTAATGACCTTTAGGGGAGATTGCAGGGAGGCATTTAAAATGGCACGGCACCCGCCGTAAACTCCTGCCGCCGTAAAATAGAGCACGGATAAATCAGGATGTTTTTCTAACAGTCTGGAAACTACTTCGTAGCTCTTATAATCATCATCATTATTTTCAACCACCTCCACCACCTGGATGCCCGGATGCCTGAGCGAGAACAAATCCTTCAGCCCGCTGATACGTTCCTCATGGCAGAGCACCTTGTGGGAACCTGTGACAATGCCAATCTTGGCAAAGCCTCCGGTAAACAGGTGAATCAGACCGGCAGCGGTCTGACCGCATTTATAGTAATCGCTGCCTACATAGGCAATCCGCTTAGAATTCGGCAGATCCGTATTGATGGTAACGCAGGGAATGTTTTGTGTCCAGAGCGTATCAATTTTTTCCTGGACTTTTTCATCGTTATAAGGGGAGAGGATTAAGCCGTTGATTCCCAACTCTACCAGCTCGTCGATGGTGGAAAGCTGGCTTTCTAAATCAAAGGAAATCCTTCGCTCAAAGGTGGTGCAGCCATAGATGGAAAGCTCTTCTAGTTTTCGTTTTAAGCCGTCCATTACTTCGTCAAAAAAGGGATTTTCCGCCCCGAAAAGCAGCACGCCGATTTTGAGTTTCTTTTTCTGAGCGGCAAGGGCTATGCCGGCTTTGTTCGGCTGGTAGTCTAAAAGCTTTGCGATTTCTAACACTTTTTTTTCCGTTTCTGCGTTTACTACGCCGCGGTGGTTTAAGACACGGTCCACGGTTCCGCGGGAAACGCCGGAAAGCTCTGCTATTTCTTTCATGGTTGCCATAGGAAAAACTTCCTTTCGTTGGGTATATTTTAGTGGTAATGTGCGTGATAACATTTTTCTAAGTACTTAAAACATATCATATTACGGGAAGAATTGTCAACTTCCGTGCGTGAGCACGCACTGCGGGAGCGCGCCCATCGGGGAAATGCATAGGAACTATACTGCCGGGCATCCGTTTGGAAGATTCCGGCATTCATAGTGACACTTGCCCAAAAATTTCCCTCAAAAACTGTTCAAAAATGATATTGAAAACTCTTCCCATTCGTTGTATGATAAATAAAACGTGCACGTGCACACTGAAAAGGAGAACAGGATGCTGTACATAGGAATTGATTTAGGAACCTCCGCAGTCAAATTACTTTTGATGGACGCTGACGGAACTGTAAAAAATATTGTATCAAGAGAATATCCCTTATATTTTCCAAAGCCGGGCTGGTCGGAGCAGAAACCGGAAGACTGGTATCAGGAAACCATGGAGGGATTGAAGGAGCTGTTGTGTGGCTTTGACGGAAAGGAAGTAGGTGGCATCAGTTTTGGCGGACAGATGCACGGGCTTGTGATTTTAGATGACAGAGACGAGGTCATCCGTCCGGCAATCCTCTGGAATGACGGAAGAACCACCGAAGAATGCGATTACTTAAACGAGGTTATCGGGAAAGAAACCTTATCAAATTATACCGCTAATATTTCCTTTACCGGATTTACCGCTCCGAAGATTTTGTGGGTGAAAAACAAGGAGCCGGAAAATTTTGCGAGAATCAAAAAAATTATGCTGCCGAAGGACTACATTGCTTATAAGCTTACCGGGGTGCACTGCACCGACGTTTCCGATGCTTCCGGTATGCTGCTTTTAGATGTGAAGAACCGCTGTTGGTCAAAGGAAATGTGTGAAATCTGCGGTATCACGGAGAATATGCTGCCGGAGCTTTATGAAAGCTTTGCATGTGTGGGAACGGTGCTGCCGGAGATTGCGGCGGAGCTTGGCATTTCCACGGAGGTGAAGGTGGCGGCGGGAGCCGGGGACAATGCGGCGGCAGCGGTTGCTACGGGCACGGTGGGAGACGGAAAATGTAATATTTCCCTTGGCACCAGCGGGACGATTTTTATATCCTCAGCAAAATTCGGGGTGGATAAAAACAATGCTCTCCATGCTTTCTGCGATGCCAACGGCGCATACCACCTGATGGGTTGTATGCTTTCCGCAGCCTCCTGCAATAAATGGTGGATGGACGAAATCATTAAGACAAAGGATTATGGGGCAGAGCAGAAAAATATCGAAAAGCTGGGAGAAAACCATGTGTATTATCTGCCTTACCTGATGGGAGAGCGTTCCCCCTACAACAATCCCAACGCCAGGGCGACCTTTATCGGCATGACCATGGATACCACCAGGGAGGATATGACTCAGGCGGTATTAGAGGGTGTGGCATTTGCTCTGAGGGATTCTTTTGAGGTGGCAAAATCCTTAGGGATTAAAATCGAGGGGACGAAAATCTGCGGCGGCGGCGCAAAAAGCCCGTTGTGGAAGAAAATCATTGCCAATGTGTTAAATATCCGTGTCGATGTGTTAGAAACGGAAGAAGGACCGTCCTTAGGCGGTGCAATGCTTGCGGCAGTAGCCTGCGGCGAGTACGAAAATGTGGAAGAGGCAGCGGCAAAGATTGTAAAGGTAGTGGATACCGTAACGCCGGAGCCGGAGCTTGCAGCAAAATACGAGGCGAGATACAGGCAGTTTAAGAATATTTATCCTGCCTGCAGGGAGCTGTTTGACAAGATTGTTTAATGTCTTGTCTTGTTGATATTCGGTGAAATTGCCGACAAAGGGAATTTTTAATGAAATGCAAAAAATGAAAATTTTTTGTGTATATAAAACTAAGAAAGAAGGATAACAGAAATGCAGATTTATGACGTAACAGACCGGCGTTTCCGCAAATACGGAAAGGTTATTTCAAACATTGATTTCTCTGCATTGGCGGAAGCGATGAAAAAAACACCGGTTCCGGCAGATGTGGTATATGAGCCGTCCGTTTCAGAGCTGGAGGAGCTTCCGGTGGCAAAGGAATTGGAAACCGTATTTTACGGGGAGCTTCCGGTGCAGATTGGCTACTGCAACGGGCACAATCAGTTGTTAAATGCAGTGGAGTACCACAGAAGCTCCGAGATTAATTTAGCGGCAACGGACGCAGTTTTAATGCTGGGCTTAGAGACGGATGTGACAGAGAATTTTACCTATGATACCTCTAAGATGGAAGCATTTTTAATTCCGGCGGGTACGGCGGTGGAAATTTATGCAACGACCCTGCATTATGCGCCCTGTCATGTGGCGGAAGAGGGATTTCAGGTAGCCGTTGTTCTGCCAAAGGGAACAAACTATCCGTTAGAGGAAAAACATGCGGGCGGCGAGGACGCTTTACTGGCGGCGAAAAACAAATGGCTGATTGGCCATGCCGAGGGCGGTCTGCAGGAGGGAAGCCACATCGGGCTTGTAGGCAGGAACCTGAATTTAGCGGAATAAGGACAGAGGGAACCCGTGACAGACGGGAAGCTTTATAGTTTTTTAAATGTGTCAAAGAGTTATTAATTTTAATATTAAGAAGCGGAGGAAATAAAAATGAATAACATTCCAGAAGTAAAAGTAGGCATCGTAGCAGTGAGCCGTGACTGTTTTCCGGAGTCATTATCTGTAGGCAGAAGAGAGGCGTTAGTAAAAGCTTACAAGGCAAAATATGGGGACGCTGATATTTATGAGTGCCCGGTCTGCATCGTAGAGAGCGAGATACATATGGTACAGGCATTAGAGGACATCAAAAAGGCAGGCTGCAACGCCCTTTGCGTTTATCTTGGAAACTTCGGACCGGAGATTTCCGAGACACTGTTAGCAAAGCATTTTGACGGACCTAAAATGTTTGTTGCGGCAGCAGAGGAAAGCCAGGACAACCTGACCCAGGGACGTGGCGATGCATACTGCGGTATGTTAAATGCAAGCTACAACCTGAAACTGAGAAATGTGGGCGCTTACATTCCGGAATATCCGGTGGGAGACGCAGAGGATTGCGCAGATATGATTCATGAGTTTTTACCAATCGCAAGAACGGTAATCGGTTTATCCGAACTGAAAATCATCAGCTTTGGCCCAAGACCGTTGAACTTCTTAGCATGTAACGCACCGATTCAGCAGTTGTATCATTTAGGCGTGGAGATTGAGGAAAATTCCGAGCTGGATTTATTTGAAGCTTTCAACAAACATGCGGGGGATGAGAGAATCCCGGCAGTGGTTGCCGATATGGAGGCAGAGCTTGGGGCAGGAAATAAGAAACCGGAGATTCTGGAGAAATTAGCCCAGTATGAGCTTACTTTATTAGACTGGGTGGAAGAGCACAGAGGTTACCGCAAATATGTTGCTATCGCCGGAAAATGCTGGCCTGCATTCCAGACCCAGTTTGGCTTTGTACCATGTTATGTAAACAGCCGTCTCACCGGACGGGGGATTCCGGTATCCTGTGAGGTTGATATTTACGGCGCATTGAGCGAGTTCATCGGAACCTGCGTGAGTCAGGATGCGGTAACTTTACTGGATATCAACAACTCTGTGCCGAAGGATATGTACAAAGAGTCTATTCAGGATAAATTTGATTACAAGCATACGGATACCTTTATGGGCTTCCATTGTGGAAACACCTGTTCTAAGAAATTAAGCAGCTGTGAGATGAAATACCAGATGATTATGGCGAGAAGCCTTCCGCTGGAAGTGACCAACGGAACCTTAGAGGGAGACATTGCACCGGGCGATATTACTTTCTTCCGTCTGCAGTCCACCTCTGACTGCAAGCTCCGGGCTTATGTGGCACAGGGCGAGGTTCTTCCGGTGGCAACCCGTTCCTTTGGATCTATCGGCGTATTTGCAATCCCGGAGATGGGAAGATTTTACCGCCATGTTTTAATCCAGAAAAATTATCCGCATCACGGAGCGGTGGCATTCGGACATTACGGAAAAGCATTGTTTGAGGTATTTAAGTATATCGGCGTGCCGATGGAGGATATCAACTACAACCAACCGGCTTCCTTACCGTATCCGACAGAAAATCCATTTGCATAAATGAATGGTTGACGAACCAGTTTAATAAAAGGAGAGAGCGCATCATTTTGAAAAGTGATGCGCTCTCTTTTGGGATTGGCGGTAGCTTTTTCTATTGGAAAAATCTACTTGTAGATTCTTCTCCGTTCCTCTGTTAGAATGCACTTATGTCAAAAATGAAACAAATTTGTAACAAATAGGTAACAATTTGGTATCATTTGGAAAACAGGAAAAACCAAAATTTGGCATAGTTCATCAGCAAAAATCGGAGGAAAGCTACATATGAGTAAGCGAATGAAACTTATCGCCCTGCTGTTAGCGGGCAGTATTGTAACAACCGGATCAGCTTCTGCCGTATCGGCGGAGAAACTTCCGGCAGATTTAGTACAGGAAAGTACCCTTTATGCAGGGGCATCAGAGGTTTGGCTCAATGCTCTGGGCGAGGGGGATATGCTGGCTCACAGTGCAGGCAGAATGCTTTTGGCGGAAAACGGAGCGGCGGAGGCAGAAGTCCGTGAGGTGCCGGAGGTGGAAAAGAACGAAGTACCGGAAGTGACATCGGAGTATGCGGACATTGCCATTGCAAGAGTTTTAAATTACGTAAATTTAAGAGAAAAGCCCACCACAGAGAGCGAAGTATTAGGAAAGCTCTACGCCAATTCGGCGGCAACGGTATTAGATGCCGTGCAGGATGAAGCGGGAGAACTGTGGTATAAAATCAATTCCGGTTCCGTGAAAAACGGTTATGTGAAAGCGGAATATGTTGTGGTGGGAGATGAAGAACTGATCCGTCAGGTCAGCACCCGCTATGCAGCAGTGAAAACCACAACACTCTTTGTGCGGAAGGAACCGGGAACCGATTCTCCGGTACTCACCATGCTGCCCGATGGGGATGACGTGGTGGTATTAGAAGAGGGAGAAAACGGATGGCACAAGGTTTCCACAGAGGAAGGGGACGGCTATGTATCCGGGGAGTATGTAGAACTTTGGACAGACTACATCGAAGCAGAGTCGAAGGCAGAAGAAGAAGCAAGACTTGCCAGAGAAGAGGCTGAGCGCCAGGCAGCAGCAGCGGCGGCGGAGGCAGCCAGAAGGGCAGAGGAAGAGGCAGCAGCGGCGGCTGCAAGAAGCAGGGAGGCAGCAGAGCGGGAGGCGGCGAGAAAGAAGGCGCAGTCCCAGAGCAGCAGTTCCTCAGGAGGCAGCAGTTCCTCAGGAGGCAGTAGCTCTTCCGGGTCAAATAAGGGCGGGGCGGCAGCACCCAGTGCTTCTAACGGGCAGGCGGTGGTCAATTATGCCAGCCAGTTTGTGGGAAACCCTTATGTGTATGGCGGCAGCAGCCTGACGAACGGGGCGGATTGTTCCGGTTTTGTCATGAGCGTTTATGCAAAATTCGGTATCAGCCTGCCCCATTCCTCCAGCGCATTAAGGAGCGTGGGCTACGGCGTCACCATAGACCAGATACAGCCGGGGGACATCGTCTGCTACAGCGGACATGTAGGAATCTATGCGGGAAACAATACACTGCTTCACGCCAGCTCCCCAAGCACCGGGATTAAATATACCTCTCCCATTACCTATCGTGAGATTTTGGCAATCCGTAGGATTTTCTAATTCATCGGGAAACATCCTGCCGTATGAAAGTGTGAAAGCTGCAAATTTGGGAGGAAGAAAAAGTCCCAGCGGGCCTTTTTGAAGCGCTAAGGTTTTTGTGGGAGAAAAAATTGTGGAAAAATACAAGATGAGAGAAGAATACAAGGAGATTCGAGAGAAAATGCACAAGAATAAATATGCAAATGTGAACAAAGTGTGAAAATACCTGTATACAAGATAATAAAATGATGAAAATTTTTCTCAGAAATTAGCAAAATGCCAGTAAAAGAACCTTAGCGAAAAAACTGCTTAAATTGACAAAAAAGGAAAATTATGCAATAATCCCAAACTGAAAACAGAAAAACGTTTATTTCAGTGTTAAGTGAGAAAGGGTGAGAAGTATGGTAGAAAGAAAAATCCAACTAGCTGATACAGAAGAGGTGAGAGATTTTGTCACATCTGCAGGCAAATGTGATTTTGACATCGACGTATTCTACAGCCGTGCAGTGATTGACGCAAAATCTTTACTGGGAATGTTGTATTTAGGCGTAGCGAAAGAGCTGACTATTAAATATAGCGGAAAAGACGCAGGCTTTGAGAAAACAGTACGCAAATACGCAGTTGCTTAGTCTGAGTTTATACAAATGAAAACAACAGGGGATAAAGGCAGCCTTTGTACCGATGTCAGCAGTGACGGTACAGGGCTGCTTTTCCTTTACGAAAAAACCGGGATGGGATATAATCGTCTTATGGGAAAAAAGATTGAAAAGAACGAAAAAGGGGTTATTAAAATATCCGTCCGGGATTTGGTGGAATTTATTCTGCGGGAGGGGGACATTGACAACCGCCGCGGCAGGGCGGCTTCCCCGGAGGCAATGCAGGAGGGCAGCCGGATTCACAGGAAAATACAAAAGAATATGGGAAGCAATTACCATCCAGAGGTGCCGCTTAAAATCGTGTTGGAGGAGGAAGAGTATTCCCTGGTGGTAGAGGGCAGGGCAGACGGCATTCTGATTGAGAGCAGCGAGCGGGAAATTGATTTCTCCGATAATTTCAATCATATAGAAGCGGAAGAGGGGATGAAGGTCACCATTGATGAAATTAAGGGGATTTACAGAAAATTAGAGCTGTTGGAGGAGCCCATCGGCGTCCACCGGGCGCAGGCGATGTGCTACGCCTATATTTATGCCGCCCAGCATGGCTTAAAGCAGATTGACGTACAGATGACTTACTGCAATCTGGACACGTTAGAGCTTTCTACGCGGCTGTTTTTGTCCAATCTAAAGCGGTTCCGGGAGACATTTACTTTTCCGGAGTTAGAAGCGTGGTTTGAAAAACTGATTTCCGAGTATAAAAAATGGGCGGATTTCCAATTTTCCTGGAGAAAGCTGCGGCAGGCGTCCATCAAAAAAATAGAATTTCCCTATGAATACCGGAAGGGGCAGAAGGAACTGGCGGCAGGGGTTTACCGCACCATCAGCCGGAAGAAAAATTTGTTTATCCAGGCACCCACCGGAGTGGGGAAAACCATTTCCACCGTATTTCCGGCAGTAAAGGCGGTGGGGGAGGAACTGGGGGATAAAATCTTTTATCTGACGGCAAAGACCATCACGGGAACAGTGGCGCGGGAAACCTTTGAATTGCTGCGGAAACAGGGCTATCAGGCGAAGGTGGTGTCCATCACTGCCAAGGAAAAACTCTGCAAATGTGAGGAAATGGAGTGTAACCCGGTGCACTGTCCTTATGCAAAGGGGCACTATGACAGAGTAAATGATGCGGTGTTTAACCTTTTGCAGAAGGAGGATGTATTTTCCAGGGAGGTACTGTTAGAGCAGGCGGAGGAATACAGGGTCTGTCCCTTTGAGCTTTGCTTAGACGTGGCGACCTGGGCGGACAATATTATCTGTGATTATAATTATGTTTTTGACCCCAATGTTTATCTGAAACGCTTTTTTGCGGAGGGGATGAGGGGCGGCTATATTTTTCTGGTGGACGAGGCGCACAATCTGGTGGAGCGGAGCCGGGAGATGTACAGTGCCGTACTATATAAGGAAGATTTTCTGGAAGTAAAGAGACTGTTAAAGAACCGCATGACAAAGAAAATGGAGCAGGGGCTTACGAAATGCAATAAAATTCTGCTGGAATACAAACGGGAATGCGAGAAGTATGTGATTTATGAAAATGTGGGAAATCTGCTGTTTGTCTTAATGCAGCTTGCCTCGGAGTTGGATGAATTTTTGCAGAAAACGGTGGAATTTCCTGAACAGAAAACGGTGACGGAGTTCTACTTAAATCTGCGGAATTTTATCAATATCTATGAGCTGGTGGATGAGCACTATGTGATTTATTCGGAGCATGAGGCGGACGGGAGGTTTAAACTGAAGCTCTACTGCGTGGACCCTTCCGAAAATCTCCAGGAGCGGATTGATAAGGGCAATGCCACCATCTTCTTTTCCGCCACGCTGCTGCCCGTCAATTACTATAAAAATCTGCTGTCCACGAAGAAGGACAACTATGCCGTTTACGCAGAGACAGCTTTTTCCGAGGAACAGAGGCTGTTGCTCCTTGGCAGTGACGTCAGCAGCAAATATACCAGAAGGGGTCCGGCGGAATATGCAAAAATCGCTTCTTATATCAAAAAGACTGCGGAGGCAAAGCAGGGAAATTACATGGCGTTTTTTCCCTCTTATAAAATGATGGAGGAGGTTTACTGGGAATTTCTCGCTCTTCCGGATTTTGGCGCAGGTAGTATTTCACAGGAAAATATTTCTTTCAACAGGCAGGAGGATACCATTCCAAAAAGCAGGGATGACGGTCAGGCAGCAGGGGATTTGGCAGCAGGGGGGCAGCGGATAAGGATAGACAGCATTTGCCAGCAGCCCGGCATGAAGGAGGAGGCGAGAGAGGCATTTTTAGAGGAATTTTCGGTGGAGCGTTCCTGTGAGAGAGAGGGTTCTTTTGTGGCGTTCTGTGTTATGGGAGGGATTTTCGGCGAGGGAATTGATTTAAAAAACGAACAGCTTATCGGCGCCATTATCGTGGGAACCGGGCTGCCCCAAATCAGCAACGAGCGGGAAATTCTGATGAATTATTATGAAAAGCGTTCCGGGGAGGGCTTTGACTATGCTTACCGCTATCCCGGCATGAATAAGGTACTGCAGGCGGCAGGGCGGGTCATACGGACGGTGGAGGATATCGGTGTTATTGAACTGTTAGACGAGCGGTTTTTACAGAGCGACTATCGCAGCCTTTTTCCAAGGGAGTGGGAGAAACGCTCCGTCTGCCGGATTGATACGGTGGAGGGGATATTAGCGGAGTTCTGGGAAACTGCCTGTCCCCCAGAGCATATTTGAAGTTTCTGCTTCGCAGACGGAAATCTGTCTGGGAATGCAATTTACAGCGTCACGGTGGGCAGCAGATTCAAAAATTCCTCCGTGGACTGGGCGATGGGAAGGGTTGGGTTGATGGCGGCCACCATCTGCCTCCGGGGCAGTTTTTCCCTTGTTTTTACAATATATAAATCTTTTTCTTCTCCGCTCAGGCAGTAATCGGGAATAAAGGCAATCCCAAGCCCAATGCGGGCTAAGTCAATCAGCAAATCGTTGGAGCTTAATTCAATCTGGGGAATTAGCTCTAACTGGTGCTGTAAAAACATATTGTGAAGAAATTCACTGGTGGTGCTTTTCCGGTCTAACATCAGGATGGGATACTGCCTTAAATCCTCAAAGGAAATTTCCTGTTGTTCGAGAGGAAAGAAAGCAGGGTTTGCGATGAAAACGTCGGTAAAATTGCAGACGGTTTTCTGGATATAGGAGTGGTTCAGGTTGGAGTTTGGAAAATTTGTCACCACCAGATCCACCTTTCCCTGGTCGAGAAGTTCCACGCAGCTTAGGGAGGTGGCGTTGGTGACTTTGATGGGGACATGGGGGAATTTTTTATGAAACTGTTTTAAATAGGGTACTAAAAAATAACGGCAGATGGTGTCGCTGGCGCCGATGTGAAGCTGTCCGAGACCGAGACTGCCGGAATCGAGAAGCTGGCTTTCTCCCCGCTGTATCAGGTTCATGGCCGGCTCAATATGCTTTAACAGCACCTTTCCCGCAGGGGTAAGCTGTACCTTTTTGGTGCTGCGGATAAAAAGGGGCTGCTCTAATTTTTTTTCCAGAGTCTTGATGGATTGGCTTACCGCAGACTGGGAGATAAAGAGCTGTTTGCTTGCCTCGGAAAAACTGAGGGAAGAAGCGACATAATAAAATACCTTGTAAAGTTCATAATTAATATCCATGGCGTCCTCCGGCATACCTTTGATGTGCTTACATCTTTGATGTTTTCTATTATATATTAATTCTTATAATAAATCAAATTAAATATATTAATTATACTTATCCATTTCCCTGTGATATACTCATAACTAGATACAGAAACTAATGCAGAAAAAAGCTGTTTTCTGTAGGAAACATGAAAAAAGGGACAGCGCAAAATGCCGTTCCGGCACAAAGCAGAAAGGGAAGGAGCAGTACATGAGCAGCGTTAGACGGGTATATGTGGAGAAAAAACCGGAATTTGCAGTAAGTGCAAAGGGGCTTTTCGGCGAGATAAAGAGTTATTTGGGAATTAAGAGCGTGACGAAGGTCCGGGAATTAGTCCGTTATGATATGGAAAATATTTCTGAAGAAACTTATCAGAAAGCGTTAGTGACGGTATTTTCCGAGCCTCCGGTAGACGATATTTACGAGGAAACCTTTGAATTAAACGGGGCAAAGGCATTTTCCGTAGAATTTCTTCCAGGACAGTTTGACCAGAGAGCGGATTCTGCAGAGCAGTGCGTGAAACTGTTAAATGAGAACGAGGAGCCGGTGATACGCACCGCCGTGACCTATGTCATTGAGGGAGACATCACAGAGGAAGAGTTAGCAGCCATCAAAAAGCATTGTATCAATCCAGTGGATTCCCGTGAGACAGGATTAGAAAAACCGGAGACTTTAGTGCAGAACTTCGACGAGCCGGAGGATGTTATGATTTTTGAAGCATTCATCGACATGCCGGAGGCAGAGTTAAAGGGATTATATGATTCTTTAAATCTGGCAATGACCTTTAAGGACTTTTTGCATATTCAGAATTATTTTAAGAATGAGGAACACCGCAATCCGTCCATGACAGAAATACGTGTGTTAGATACCTATTGGTCAGACCACTGCCGCCATACCACTTTCTCTACGGAGTTAAAGGACGTGGCATTTGACGAGGGCTACTATGCAGCTCCCATGAAAGAGACCTATGAGGACTACTTAACAACCCATAAAAACTTATATGCAGGCAGAGACGACAAATTTGTCTGTCTGATGGATTTGGCGCTGATGGCAATGAAACGCCTAAAAAAAGAGGGCAAATTACAGGATCAGGAAGAGTCGGATGAAATCAACGCCTGCTCCATCGTTGTTCCGGTGGAAGTGGACGGTAAGACAGAGGAGTGGCTGGTAAACTTTAAAAACGAGACACATAACCACCCCACGGAAATCGAGCCCTTCGGTGGAGCAGCGACCTGCTTAGGAGGCGCCATCCGTGATCCGCTGTCGGGACGTACCTATGTCTATCAGGCAATGCGTGTGACAGGAGCCGCAGACCCGACCGTTTCGGTAAAAGATACCATCGAGGGTAAATTACCGCAGAAAAAATTAGTCAGGGAGGCTGCTCACGGCTACAGCTCCTACGGTAACCAGATCGGTCTTGCAACGGGTTATGTCAAAGAGGTTTATCATCCGAATTATGTGGCAAAACGTATGGAAATCGGTGCCGTGTTAGGCGCTGCTCCAAGACGTGCCGTACAGAGGCTTACTTCTGACCCGGGAGATATCATCATCCTTTTAGGCGGAAGAACCGGACGTGACGGTATCGGCGGGGCGACAGGTTCCTCTAAAGCACACAATACCGAGTCCACCGCTGTCTGCGGCGCAGAGGTACAGAAAGGTAACCCGCCGACAGAGCGTAAAATCCAGAGATTATTCCGCCGTGAGGAAGTAGCTCATATCATCAAAAAGTGTAACGATTTCGGTGCCGGCGGTGTTTCCGTTGCCATCGGTGAGTTAGCAGACGGACTTCGGGTACAGCTTGACAAGGTGCCGAAGAAGTATGCAGGATTAGACGGAACGGAAATTGCAATTTCCGAGTCTCAGGAGCGTATGGCTGTTGTGGTTGCCCCGGAGGACGTAAAGACTTTCTTAGGCTATGCGGCGGAGGAAAACTTAGAGGCAGTGGAGGTAGCCGTTGTAACAGAGGAACCGAGACTGGTATTAGAATGGAGAGGAAAAGAGGTTGTCAATATTTCTCGTGCCTTCCTTGATACCAACGGTGCCCATCAGGAGACTTCCGTTGCAGTGGAAATGCCGAATCCGGAAGAAAATTATCTCGATAAAATTGCAGCTTGGAAGGTAGCGGAGGCAGTGGAAAAGGGAGATATCAAAGCTGCATGGTTAGCGGAGCTTGCCGACTTAAATGTCTGCTCCCAGAAAGGTCTGGTAGAGAGGTTTGACGGCTCCATCGGTGCCGGCAGCGTTTATATGCCTTTCGGTGGAAAATACCAGCTCACCGAAACCCAGTCCATGGTGGCAAAGCTTCCGGTAATGAAAGGAAAATCAGACACCGTAACCATGATGGCCTATGGATTTGACCCTTATTTATCCAGCTGGAGTCCTTACCACGGAGCAGTTTATGCGGTATTAGAGTCACTCTCCCGCATTGTGACAGCAGGCGGAGACTACAGCAAGGTCCGTTTTACTTTCCAGGAGTATTTCCGCAGAATGAGCGAAGAGCCGAAACGCTGGAGCCAGCCTTTCGCAGCGTTATTAGGGGCTTATAATGCACAGATTGGTTTCGGACTGCCCTCTATCGGAGGTAAAGACTCTATGTCCGGTACCTTTAATGATATTGATGTTCCGCCGACTCTAGTTTCTTTTGCAGTGGATATCGCGAGAGAAAAAGATATTATTACACCGGAGCTTAAGGCGGCAGGCAATCAGTTAGTACTGTTTTCTATTGAAAAAGACGAATATGACCTGCCGGTTTACAGCCAGGTGATGAAATTATATGAAACCATCCACACCTTAATCGGAAGCGGGGCGATTGTTTCTGCTTACGCTTTAGACGGAAAAGGTCTTGCGGCGGCAGTCAGCAAGATGGCATTCGGTAATAAATTAGGTGTTACCGTAAACAGTGAAGTGAGCACCGGAGTTCTGTTTGCTCCGGGCTTTGGAAATATCGTGGCAGAGGTTCCGGCAGATAAGCTATCAGAAGTTTCCGCAGCTTTAGAAAAAGCAGGTCTTGCAGGAAATGAGACGGTAGTGGGCAGTGTCAACGGAGAAGAGAAGTTTGTCTACGGAACCATGGCCCTCTCCATGGAGGAAGCGGTGAAGGCATGGACAGGCACCTTAGAGAAAGTATTCCCTACCCGTGCAACGGAAAATACGGAGGAAGTGAAGACAGATCTCTACAAAGCCGGCAGCGTTTATGTCTGCAAAAATAAAGTGGCAAAGCCTACCGTATTTATTCCGGTATTCCCGGGAACCAACTGCGAGTACGACAGTGCGAGAGCTTTTGAGCGTGCAGGGGCAGAGACGATTGTAAAAGTATTTAAGAACTTAAGAGCAGAGGATATCCGTGAGTCCGTAGACGAATTTGTAAAAGCCATCGGGCAGGCACAGATTATCATGTTCCCCGGCGGCTTCTCCGCAGGAGACGAGCCGGAGGGTTCTGCAAAATTCTTTGCTACTGCGTTCCGCAATGAGAAGATGACAGAGGCAGTCATGAAGCTGCTGAACGAGAGGGACGGCCTTGCCCTTGGTATCTGTAACGGTTTCCAGGCATTAATCAAATTAGGACTGGTTCCCTACGGCGAAATCCGTCCGCAGACACCGGATTCACCGACCCTGACCTACAACACCATCGGACGCCATATCAGCAAAATGGTATACACCAAAGTGGTAACCAACAAATCTCCATGGTTAGCCCAGGCAGAGCTTGGCGGTGTTTACTGTAATCCGGCATCCCACGGAGAGGGACGTTTCGTTGCGCCGAAGGAGTGGTTAGACAAGCTCTTTGCAAACGGACAGGTGGCAACCCAGTATGTCAACGAGGCAGGCGTACCTACCATGGACGAAGAGTGGAACGTCAACGGTTCTTACCTGGCGGTGGAAGGTATTACCAGCCCGGACGGACGTGTCCTTGGAAAGATGGCACACTCTGAGCGCCGTGACAGAAGCGTGGCAATGAATATTTATGGAGAACAGGATTTGAAATTATTTGAGTCCGGCGTGGCTTACTTTAAGTAGAAGAACAGACAATGAACTTTTGGGATAGGAGAAAAGGTGAAACATACGGTACTTGTTATTGATGACGATATCATGAATGTTCAAATGGCACAGGGGATTCTGCAGGACGAATACCGGGTGGCAACGGCTACTTCCGGTGCGGATGCCTTTAAATTATTAGATAAAATAATACCAGATTTGATTCTTCTTGATGTTAATATGCCGGAAATGGACGGTTTTCAGGTGTTAGAGGAATTGAAGAAGAGAGAAGATACCAAAAAGATTCCGGTGATTTTCCTGACGGCGGAACAGAGTGCGGACGTGGAGACAGCGGCGCTTGCCGCGGGGGCAAAGGATTTCGTCTCAAAGCCCTTTAACCCGTCGGTGCTGATGAATAGAATGAAGCATTCCATCGATATGCAGATGTACCAGCAGCATTTGGAACATATGGTATCGACACAGATTGAAGCCATTATAAAATATAAGAATCAGATCAACCATATCCAACAGGAAATGATTCACGCCATGGCGGAAATTATCGAAAGCCGGGACGGCAGTACCGGGGAGCATGTGAAGCGTACCAGTAAATATGTAGCACTGCTGTTGGAGGTGTTGCAGAAGGAAAATTATGTAAATCAAGAACTGACGGAACACTATGCGGATATGCTCTGCCGTGCCGCCTATATGCACGATATCGGGAAAATCAAGGTGGATGATGCTATTTTAAGGAAACCCGGCAGGTTCACCCCGGAGGAATACGAGGAGATGAAGCTCCATGCCCCGGCAGGGGGAGAAATCATCCGTAATACCATGGATAAAATGGAGTACGGCAGATTTGTGGAGATTGCGGCGGATGTGGCAACGTACCATCATGAGCGGTGGGACGGAAAGGGCTATCCGGAGGGGCTTTCGGGAACCAGGATTCCCTTAGGGGCGAGAATTATGGCGCTGGCGGATGTGTTTGATGCCCTTACCAGTGTCCGGTGCTATAAACCGGCGATGGATGTGGAGAAGGCATTTTCCATTATTGAGGAAGAAGAGGGAAAACAATTTGATCCGGATTTGGCAAGGGTGATGCTGGCCAATAAGGATGTGTTCCGGAGGCAGCTGGAGGAATTTTTCCCGAAATAGAGAGTTTTGGAGTGTTGACAGAGGGAAACAGGTAGGAAGAGGGAGAGGGTGTAGATAATTTTCTTTGGTTTTTGTGCCCCAACAGACTAAAAAGGCATGCGTATTTGTTGTTGATACACATGC